>Ga0180431_10000010_pt1 | contig 275057 bp, 232 predicted proteins | sample SS_ome_11_FD_132459 | JGI IMG/M metagenome (GOLD analysis project Ga0180431, IMG submission 132459) | Hypersaline lake sediment archaeal communities from the Salton Sea, California, USA - SS_1_MS_1 metaG | ecosystem: Environmental > Aquatic > Non-marine Saline and Alkaline > Hypersaline >...
ATAGATAAATTAGAATTAACTATATTTATAGTTGAGGTAGATAGAGATAGAAAGGCGTATGACAAATATCACAAAGAAGAAATAATAATACGAAAAATCATTTTAGATGAATGGCATGATATTGAAGATAAAATAAGGACATTTTATAGCTATTAGGGGATATCACGAGGGAAAAGCTAGGAAATCTAAAACAAAAATAGATTGACATTTTCTCGACATTTAATTTATTATACCCACATGATTGACCGAATTAAAGAACTCGCTGACCTCATAGAAGAAAAACAAATTAGTCCTGAGACTGCGGCACGCTTCCTTGACATTTCAGGTCGACAAGTTCGCCGCTGGCTTGAAGGTCAATCAATTCCGAACCTTACCAGTCGGAAGAAGATCCGCGTTGGTATGCAACGGATTAAAAGAAACCTTTAAGGATAAAAATATGAAAAGCGAAAAAAATCTCAAATTCAGAGAAGGAAAATGGTATCTTGACTTCACTTTTCAAGGAAAGCGGATCCGCGAATTTGCTGGATATAGCAAAGAGCAGGCCCGGGCCACTCTCGCGAAACGTAGAATTGAGAAGCTTAATGAAAAGCTCGGATTCGTAAAAGCGAATAAAAAACCCGATGTTCTCTTTGAGAAGTTTGCAGATGAATTCCTTGAACTCTATTCAAAGCAAAATAGACGGTCATGGCGAAGAGATGAGGCAAGCCTAAAAAATCTGAAGCCATTTTTCAAAGACCAGCTTCTTCAGGATATAGGACCGGAGGACGTGGAGCGTTATAAAGCGAAAAGACAATCCGAGGTCAGCGCTGCAACTACAAATCGCGAGGTCGGTTATCTCAAAACTCTTTTCAATAAAGCAGTTGAATGGGGAAGGATTGAGGCAAATCCCATCTCGAAGGTGAAGAAATTGAGAGAGGCCAATTTCAAAGAACGGATCTTGACAAAGGAAGAGGCCAAAATACTTCTCGAGATGGCAAGCCCGGAATTAAAGCCTATCATCATTCTTGCCTTGGGAACGGCCATGAGAAAGGGCGAAATCTTGAGCCTAAAATGGGAAAACATCGACTTCCATAAAGGATTTATTTTTATTGAGGATTCGAAAAGTGGACGGTCCCGAAATGTTCCGATAAATAGTCTCGTATTTGAGACTTTAAAAGAGATCCCCCGGCGCTCTGAATTCGTTTTCTTTAATGCCGAAACCGGAAGCCATATCAAGGATGTCAAAACAGCTTTCAAGGGCGCGTGCCGAAGGGCTGAAATCAAAGGATTGAGATTTCATGATCTGAGACATACAAGCGCGAGCTGGATGGTAATGGGCGGCGCGGATTTAGTCACCGTTAGCAAAATCCTGGGCCATAGCTCTATTCAAATGACGCTTCGTTACGCTCACCCCACAAGCGAAAGCATGAGAAAGGCGGTCGGGATATTGGCTGAAATGCAGGATCAGACACGACAAAAAGTTGACATGATTGAAATGCCGAGGACTGTAACTCATTTAAATACATACAATTAGAGCCATTAAAACGTGGTCTCCGGAACCAAAGGTCGAGCGTTCGAATCGCTCCAGGCGTGCCACTTCATTTTTAATGTCCTATCCCTTTTAATTCCATTGATGTCGGTACTTGGAGGGGCTGCTCTGTTAGGCATTCTTTCTGAAACGCGGGCCAAAAACGGGCCAAATCCTCTGTTCGAAGAGCACTTTTCTGGAGATCAAGACGGGCCTTAATCCTTGATGCTTTTTCTTGCATAGAGAGCGATGTCTTCGTGGGTAGCGAACCATACGCCCTCATGTTTCTGCATGTGTTTTATGAGCTTTTCGAGCATGTCGATCCGGCTCCTGTGGCCGATATACTTGGGATGCATCGTCAGCACAAAAAGTGTTCCTTCTTTGTAGGCTGTTGCAAACTCAGAGGCCCAGATCTCGAAAACATCCATGGGTTTTATATGGGGGCGTACACTCGAATATCTCGAGAAACCGAAGTAGGGGTAATCATCGAGCAACCATTCTACAGGGAGTTCCACAATCCCGGTGGGTTCACCCTCCTCCATGAGCTCGTAGGGGCGGTCGTCTGCCATAAGACTGCTGTCGTACACGAGCCCCAGCTCCCGGATCAATTTGAGTGTGGCCCGGCTGAAATCCCAGGAGGGAGTCCGAATTCCTGTAGGTGCTTTACCCACAGCAGCTTTGAGTGTTTCGTAGGATTTTTTCATGAGCCTAAGTTCTTCCTCCTCGGAGAGAAGGGAATTGCGTTCATGGATCCATCCATGCATCCCGACCTCATGAATCTCCCTCTCTACGATGGCTTTGATCTCTTTGGGGTGAAGAAGGGCTGTGACCGCTGGGACAAAAAAACTTGCAGGGATCTTGTATTTATCCAGGAGGGCGAGGATTCTGGGAATGGAAACACGTGCTGCGTACTCTCCCTGTGAAAAAATGCCCGGTGAGATGTTCATATCCCGCAGAGCATTGGTCTCCGCGTCGAAGTCAAAGGACAGAGCCACTGCGACTTTTGCCCCGCCTGCCCAGTTTTGAGGTGTGAGGTCTTTACCCGCCCGGACTTGCTTCACAAGAGTTTTCACTTTTTTGATGTCCCAATCCCACGGTTTTTCTTCTTGCTTTTGTGTCTGACTGGCAACAGGCCCATTGCCGAGAAGGAATATTATTATCAGAACACTCATAAGTAAAAATCTTTTCATGGTTATTCTCCTTTGTATGAAGTATTGTTGGGGAATTTATACCTAAAAAGCAAGTGTCAAATTATTTCCGTATTGAACAGGGGGGTATTCATTAGGGCGGATCAGCTCTTAAATAAATACACGTTTTTTGCTCGAAAATGAGCTATATAGCGCTGTTTTGAGAGCAAAATCATGTGAGGAGAATACCAAAGCCTAGGTTAAAACATATACAATCAGAAACAGCATCTTCTTTGCATTTCCACATCAGCAACATCAAGGTCTGCGCTTTTCCTGCTTCCTAGACTGTGTATCTATTCCTTTTTTGGCATAAATCCAATACGATCAAAAGGATTAACAACACTGGTTGTGATGTTGCGAAGATGAGAATTAATTCGTTTAAGCCATCGCGTATACAATGTCAAAGCTGCGGCATCTCCGGATTTGATAGCCTTGTCTTTCTCCTTGACTAAATCCACGACGGTATCATCACAAGCATTATTCACCCAAGAATACTTTTCCAATAATTCGAGAGCAGAATCTCCACATTCCTTTTCGAGACATTCCTTTGTCTTAATAAAGTTGTTTCTTACTGCATCTTCAATACGTGAGATCATTTCTTCGAATTCTCCTCCATGCAGCTTGCCGGGATGATCCAGTGCGAGCTCAACCATATTCTTGGCATAATCTCCAATGCGTTCTATGTCAATGATAATGCAGATCAAAGCCAATCCAGAGGGCAAACTTGCAGGCCCCACAACAACCAAATGATTAAACACTTTACGTCTTACTTCACGCTCGTATTTGTTGACCTTTTTATCCGTTTCCTTCACCTTGAGATCAATTTCGCTATCTTCCCTCTGTCGAAGAGATTCTATAGCTTCGACAAACATAGCCTGAGTGATATCAAGCATTTCAAAAGATTGCTGATAAGCCCGGTTCAGCAAGTTGTCCTTTTTAAAGATCTCAACCCATTTTTTAAACATGTTAATCTCTCCTCATCTCGAAATCACAATCAATAATACCGGGATAACAAAAAAAACGATAATGATGTATAAAATCGGTATGACTTTCTTTCTCATAGCAATCTGGGAGAATTTTTCAGCCAAAGTAATGGGAACAAATTTGAATGGCCACCAGAAAACAATACCTGAAATGTTGAAAATCAGATGGGAAAAAGCGACAACGACAGCTGCTAAATTCCCCGTAACCAATGCGGCCAGCATGGCGGTAACCGTGGTCCCAATGTTGGCTCCTAGAGTATAGGGAAAAATTTGCACTAGAGTCAAGATCCCTGCGCCTGCAAGGGGAACGGCCAGGGAGGTTGTGACAGAGCTGCTCTGAACCAGAGCCGTCAACACGATACCCACAAGAAACGCCCTCCCAGCGTTCTTGAACAGATAGCGATCAAACCAGACATCGGCCTTTTGAACAACGAGTATCTTTAACGTTTTTACTAACCTGGTTAGAGCCGTAAACAGAAAAATGAGAGACAGCGCAAAAAGAATCCAAGGATAATTTCCGATGAAGCCCTTCAAGATTTCCACTATTGGCTTGGTTGATGCTTTAACCGGACTTAAAAACTCCAAGCCGCCAATATGTTGGAACTTTTCTCCCACATATGCGGATAAATGACCAAGAAAATTCGTGAAATACTGTAGAGGGAAAAGGATTATTACGGCAAGCACATTAAAGAAATCATGAACAATGGCAGCTGCAAATGCCAGCCTGAACTCTACGCTTCGTCTAATCTGCGTCAAGGAAACCAGAATGTTTGTCACCGATGTGCCGATGTTAGCTCCCATTATGATGGGGATGGCGTTAGCCACGTTCAAAGCTCCACCAGCAACAAGCCCTACGACCATCGATGTCGTGAAGGAAGAGGATTGGATAATAGATGTCGAAAGAATCCCCACGAATAGCCCGATCAAAGGATTGGTAGTTGTCGTGATGAGGGTTTCAGCTAGGCCCTTTCCAAGCATTTTAAGAGAGGTCCCCATCAGCTCGACACTAAAGAGGAAAAGGTAAAAATATGCAAGGAGGGAGATGACATTGAACAGAGTTATGTGTCGGTGATAAATGTTTCTCAATGAATCCATTTGTGCTAGTAACTCTACGGGGCAATAATCTCCTAGTCCAAATCAAATTGCTTATATCACAGTGTGCAATCCGAGTCAAAATATGGCGAGGTGAGGTATTTTGCAGCGAGAAATTAAAGTTATTTTGATGTATTTGCACTAGGGCGCGCATTTGCCCCGCAAAAACGCGGGCCAAATTTGCTTAAAATTGTCTGCATTTGACTAACGGCGCTAACGTTAAAATCGCCTTCTACCCCTGGAATAAGGGAGAAGCGGGTTGATCTTTACGAGTCTCCGGAACCAAAGGTCGAGCGTTCGAATCGCTCCAGGCGTGCCAGTTTTCCTCGAGAAACTCATTTGCATCTAAAGAACTTTCACTTTTCTTGACATACGGCACAATGTAATATCTAATTTATTCATCAAATTTTGTGGAGGGGTAATATGAAAAAACTGTTCATGATCATTCCTTTGATCTGACTGCTTTTAGGATAAACGTCAACTGAAACTTTAAAGGAGAGTCCGCTTGTTTAAAACAACATTTATTTTACTTTCTATAGTTCTGCTATTGATCAGTGCAGTTTCTGCTCAAGAAAAAGACACAACAATAAAAGGAACTATACCTTTTGAGATCAACGAACATCTTATTGTTATCAAAGGGAAGATCAACGGCTCTCAGAAGAACTATAACTTTGTTCTCGATACCGGAGCATTAACTTTCGTCGATAAAAAAGTTGTGGAGGAATTAAAACTCAAAAAACGAGGAAATATGGCGAAGATGAACACACTGGAGATGGGAGAAGTGACTATCCCCAATATCTTTGCCTTCACTTTTTTCAACTTCGGGCCGTTCAAGAAGCACGGAATCCTCATCCATGGAATAATCGGTTCGGATCTGTTGGAAAGATCTGTGATCACTCTCGATTACAGAAATCAAAAAGTGATTTTCTCGCCTGACAATGAAGTCCTCGGAGGGAACGCCAAAAGCTATCGATGCAGATTCACTAACCACCGTATCAACAATGCTCCCATGATAGATTGCACGATCAATAGTAATGTCTCTCTAAAAGCAATGGTCGACACAGGTCAGCCTTATTCGATCGTATTGCCTCTCGAATATCTTGAAAAACTGAACATCAGAAACAACGAATCTCTTTTAAAATCGAAGGGAATTATTGTTAGCTGGCCTGGCACAAAAACAACCGACTCTTTTCTCGGCAGGCTTGATCAGTTTGAACAGAAAGACCTGAAGATAAATAATCTTATGTGCTATTTCGCCGAACTCCCGCCTCTTCTATCCGCCCCCTTACTGGGAAGAGATTATTTAAGCCAATTCCTAATCACGATCGATTATCCCGGGGATGAAATTTTTTTCGCGCCTTACGAGGATGCCCAATTTGTGAAAAACATGTTTTCTTTTGGTGTGAGTCTCAGTAGAGGTGCAAACAACACTATAGTCGTTCAGGGACTCTGGACAGGAAGTCCTGCAGATAGAGCCGGAATCGGAGTCGGAGATGAGATAGTCGAATGCAATTCAAGAGCTCTCACCGGGGATGACATATTTGTATTGAGGCAGCTTCTTGAGAAGAAAAGTGTGAAAAATGTCATGTTCATCGTAAAAGGCGAAAAAGGCAAACGCGAAACGATCTTACAAAAAGAAATGTTGTTAGATACGAGATAATAGCTCCTTTATAGATAGCTTATAACAATATTTAGAGTTTTTTTTCCGTTTTCCGCTTGGATTTTGGGCAAAACTTCACCCTCAGATCCGACACTGTCAGATGGAATCCTAGATTCTCAGAAAAGCAGCTGGCCCTGGACGATGGCTGTTTGTGTCCATTCATCAGCTCCGTTCAGGTTTTCAGTCCCGAACTGAAACTTGATGTTGACATTGTGCCCCTGGATCCACCAGTTCAAGCCTGCCAGAATGGCTTTCCGTTTTCCGGAGTCTCCTTGACTTGGAGAGTACCATTCGAAGGCGATGAGTGGTTCGATTTTTTCGATTCGGTATCCAAAGTCAGCCCAAAAGCCGTGGCCTTCAGGAACGGCACCTCCGGCGCTGAAGCTGTAAAAATTCAAAGTGCTCACAATCCCGTTTTTTCCTAGGGGAATGTCTGCAAAGGCATCGAAAGCAATGGCAGAGTAGAGATCATCCCCGCTGTCTCCGCCCACGCCCGGCTGGATATCAAAACTCAGGCCGAATGAGAGAACTTTTTTTGTTCCGAGGTAGGTGCCTGCCCAGAAATAGCCGGGCTCCGGATCAAAGACATTGTAGCCGGCACGGCCGACAAGGCGCAGATTGTCGTTTTTGTTTGTATCCGGAACAGGCGGTGTGGCGCCGGGATTACCTGGGACGTATTCTTTGCCATCCAGGATAGCGATACGATAATCCAGTTTATTCTGAAGGAGTAATCCTCGGGCCATAATACCCATATCTCTATGGCCTATGCCCCCATATCTCTTTAAGTAGGAACCGTGGAAGTCAAGTCCGTGCAGTTTTGCGCCTGTCTGTTGCATGTGCCTTGAAAACGGAAGCTTCAACAAACCGGCATTGATTTTTAGATAGTCGGAGATGGCAAATTCAATCCAGGCATCAGCAATCAGAGTGCGTGAACTCATGTCTCCGTTTTTTCCCATATCTGTGTTCAGGGTTCCGATAAAAAATTTGATATTCGGAGCGACCTGTCCGGAAAACAATAGCCTGACTCGCCTTAAGGAAAAATCCGTTTTGATACTGGGGCCCTCATCCAGCGGCATATTCAACCAGGTCTGCATGTAGCCGTGGATGTCGAGAAAAGCAGTGTCTGAAATTTTGATCTTTGCTGCTTGTGCATCTGCTGTGAAGCTGAGAAGGCACACAGCCGCAACAAAGACAGGTAGGAATTTTCTCATGTCTCGTCCTCCTCCAAATAAAGAATATAAGTTTATTAATAAGCCTGGAGTATTCACGAGTCGAGATGGTCTCTGCACTAGGCAAGGATTAGCAACCCATTATGCTGTAGGGATCTACAGCAGATGGGCGCCATCGATGCTGCTGCCGACTCAACCTAGCCGCTGAGATGGACTCGCCCTGGGGTAAAAAATGTCGATTATGAATTGAAAGAGCTTTACAGGGGCAATATATGATGGGTTGCATACCTCTGTAAGCACGATTTCGATATTGTGCGCCTATTAAGAATAACGACATTTTTTTTGAATAATTCAGGCAAATTAAAGGTCATACCTTAATATATTTTCCTGAATATTACAACCTTTGTATGTAATTTTTTATGCTCTCCATTTTAAGAGTCGGGTTATCCTCCGGGCCCGAAATGATAAGATCAAGCTCGGGCCAGGGAGTTATTGTCTCTAAAGCAAATATTCTCCTGGTTCGAACTGGTCATCCCATACCAGGCAGAGCCTTTGTTGAGAACCCTAGAGTGTTTATTTCCCATGTTCACTGATATCGCACTGATATCTCTGATTGACAAGGATTGTTCTGGCCTGCTATTCTTTTTTTGATCAAATGGCTGAAGGGATGAAATGACAGTTTCGAAATCAATTCTGTATGTGCTGGTTGTTTTTTGTTGTGTATCTGTATCTGTTCCATTTGGCGGGGAAGAAGAAGTTTATTCGCCCTCTGAGATTACGAAAATTGTTTTTCTGGGGACGGGGACTCCCAATCCAGATCCCCAGCATTCGGGCAATTCTGTAGCCATAGTTGTTAAAAATATTCCCTATATTGTGGATTTTGGACCCGGTCTTATTCGGAAAGCAGCCGCTCTATCGCCCGATTACGGGGGAGATATCGACGCGCTGAGTGTCAAAAACTTGAAAATCGCTTTTCTAACCCATCTGCACTCGGATCACACCACCGGCTATCCTGATTTGATTTTCACACCCTGGGTAGAGGGCCGAGATGAGCCTCTTGAGGTTTACGGTCCCGAAGGGATCCACGAGATGACCGCAAACATCCTTGAGGCGTACAAAGAGGATATCAAAGTCCGGTTGTATGGACTTGAGCCTGCGAACAATCAGGGCTGGCGGGTCAATACCCATGAGATAAAGGAAGGAACTGTCTATAAAGACAGCCTTGTCACGGTAGAGGCATTTCTGGTTGAACACGGGAGCTGGCCGGAGGCGTATGGATTTATTTTCAGAACCCCTGACCGGACCATCGCCATTTCAGGAGACACCCGGCCCTGTGAAAATTTGGTGGATAAATGCAAGGGCGTGGACATCCTGATTCATGAGGTCTATTCCCATGAGAAGCTCAAAGAGCGTGAACCCTTCTGGCAGAAGTATCATCCTCAGTTTCATACGTCCACGCATGAGCTGGCAGAGATTGCCGGACAGATAAAACCGAAGCTCTTGATCCTCTATCATCAGCTCTACTGGGGGAGTACAGACGAAGAATTGGTGCAAGAGATCACCACCCTTTACAAAGGTAAAGTTGTCTCGGCTCAGGATCTTGATGTGTATTGATCTTTGCGTCGTGTTTTTTGGTCTCTGATCGTTTACTTTAAATATTGAAGTTTTCACCTCAATTTTGGTATTATTGACTCACGTGCAAAGCAATTTTTAACCATTCGCAATAAATGAGGAGGATAGCCATGGTTAGGAAAATCTCTGTTATTGCTATAGCGGTTTTTTGTTTTTGTCTTGTCCACCCGACTCCGAACCATTCCTTTTTTCCGGAAAAATTGGTGAAAATCATTTCACCCAAACCAAGACAAAAGCTGACGTCTCATCCTGTTGAGATAGTCGTTCAATTGCACAGAAGAGCAAAAATGCGGACGTTCAGGGCTTATTTGAATGGAAGGAATGTCACAGCAAAGTTCGAAAAAGTACCCGGAACTAAATATCAACTAAGAGCACTGGTGGGACCCAAGGATGGGTTGAGGATTACCCTGGATGGCAGGCTCAGAAGAAACAGATTCAGAACTAGAGTCAACGGACCTCTGGGACTGTTTGATATTGACTACAGGAAATTCTTTGTATTGGAACAATCGGGAGAGCCTTTTTCACTCATGAAGTCCATATCATTTGATGGGGGAGAGAGTGGAGACGATCAACCTCGGGGCATAATCGTTGATGCCAGCGGCGACGTGATTGTTGCAGGATATATTACCAATGGAGGTCAGAAAGATATTTGGCTGGCCAAGTATGATGCTAATCTTAAATTCATAAAAAGCACGACTTGGGCTGGTTCAGCCAACGGTGATGATGAAGGGTACACCATGGCCTTGGACACGGCAGGTAACCTGTATGTGATTGGCTATATGAGTATCGCCGGGCAAGGTCATGACATATGGCTCGCCAAATTTGATTCAGATCTGAATTTCGTCAAAGAAATTACAGTCAACGGAACAGATGACGATGATGATGACGGCTACGGCATCATTTTTGATGGCGGGCATCTCTATGTGGCAGGTTACGTGCGTGATACAGACCAAAACGGAAATATTTGGATTGGCAAGTATGATACAAATCTGAATCAGGAAGCTGTCACAATCATCAATTATCCAGCCAATGATACGGACAAAGCCCGTTTTTTGGCTGTTGATACGGCCGGACATCTCTTTGTGAGCGGATCCGCCTCCCAGGCAGGAACAGATTATGACCTCTGGATTGGCAAATTTAACAAGGAGACTCTGAGCTTAATCGATGAAGAGATTCTTGTCGGTCCAACAGCGGATGAAGACAAGGGCTACGGCATGATTATAGAGGGGACTGATATTTACATCACCGGCACGATCACCGAAAGCGGCCAGGGGTTTAATATTTGGCTGGCCAGGTATGACACGGACCTCAATCCCTTAGACAGCATGACGATCAACGGACCTTTGGACGGGGAAGATGTGGCCTACACCATGATTATGGACGACAGCGGCCGCCTCTATCATACGGGGGTTTACAGCGAGACGGATGGCGGTGCCAATATTTGGATCGCCCAATTTAATAAGAATCTCGATCTTTTGGCCTCTACGACTATCAGTGGCTCTGCGGATGGATATGATACTGGCCTAGGTATTGTGCGAGGATTAAACCAAGATTTTTATGTGACCGGTGCTATTAATGAAACAGTTGGCGGCTTCAACATCTGGATCGGCCGCTACCAGATCCCTCATTAATGATGAGATGAAAGTTAGGCAGAAATAACCACTGATAGCGGTCTCTTTTTTTCCTAAATGCCTGGAAAGCTGTCTAGTTCACGAGCCAAAGTCGGCAGGTCGCGTATGTCATTCCTCCTGTCTTGCGCATGGGCATTGCGCTCCCGGAGGGGACAACAATGATCATCATGTCATAGACGCCCGGCAAAACTGCCCCTGGTTCGAGTTCTGTCAGGTCAATTTCAAAAATCTGTCGGTAATAGACGTTCTTTTTCACGTTGATTTCAGGAAAATCATCGCCCTCTTCTTCCAGCATAAAACCAGCCACAGGACCTGATATGAGTGGAATGATGGAAAGTTTGGCATTGCTGCTAACCTTGAAATCGACAGAGAACATCAATGAATTCGAGTTTTTAATGCTGACTCTGTACTTGGGGAAGGTTTCCACATTTTGTTTGTTTGTGAAGCCATACATGGCTGAGAATACAACCACGGTTCCGGTCGGTCCCTGAGCATACATCCAGTCGTCCACATCCTGCTCGGTGCCGGTTCCATCGTGCAGGATTTCGAGCCTGACCGGGCGTATTTTCAGACCTGAATTCCTGAATCCCTTTGCCCTCAGAGGGACAATAGAAAGCACGAGAAGAAATGTCAGCCCTAACACCCATAGTTTCCCTAGTTTTTTCATGTGAGACCTCCTTTCTTAAATGGGAAATGCTGGTTGATAGTGAAAAGACAAGAAAAATGAAATATAATCCTTACCCAAGCCTTATTTGATCATATTGAATAGCTTTTTTCATGTCAAGAAATTATAAATGACTATGGCTTAGGCGATAGATAGAATGAAGAATCCCTGTTCTGCTCATCCTGGACGGAGTTATCGGTTTTTTGCTTTCATTCTTCTTGGATGATCCGGCCATGGCCGCATTGATCAGGAAACGTTGCCTTTTGGGCATAGCCATCGGCTATTGTTCTTTGGAAAGTCGTTATTGTTGATGCTGACTGGTAGAGGACTAGTAATCTGTCTGTTTGCAGGTTTCCAGAAATACGTTGAGGAACTCGTCTTTTTGCGTCAATTGGGCGCGTGCCGTTGTTTGGACAAAGAAACCGTCGCCTTTGTGATGACGGAAGGCGTGGACGACAATTTTGGGCGTATAAAGGGCAGAGGAAAGCTCCTCTGGATATGTGACAGCCGCAGCAAGAATCCATCCATCTTCAGCAAATTTTTCTTCCACCAGAATTTCCACGTTTGCCCGTATGGCATCCAGTTTGGGATCACCCGTGTTGATGTTGGGCCTGGATAGGATGTCTTTTATGCCTTTAATTCTGTTCTCGATATTTTTGGGGATGTCTTTGGGGGCGCAGGATCCTGCGCAGTTCGTTCCGTATGAGAGAATTGGCGGGTAAAAGTAATCTGCATAGTTTTCGGGTTGGTAGACGATGCCTCCAAAATCAGGATTCCGAACCCAGTTCGCCGGGATTTTGGCTTTCAAAGCCAGAGTGTCTTCTGAGTTTGGCAGCTGGACCTCGATGCTTTCAGCGTGCAAATCCTCGCCATCGATCCAAGCTAGTACGATGAGGCGTTTGTTCGTTTCGGTGTTTATATTTTTGGCATAGCATAAGCTTCCGATTAGTATTAAGGCAAGACTCAACACAACGGAGTGTTTTGTATAGTTTTTCATTCTTCGTCCTTTCTATATGAAGAGGATAATCGTTTTCCTGTTTGAAGCGGAGTGCAAGCTAAGAACGTTCTCCCTGCGATGACGTGAGTTCAGCGCTTAGTAATAATACCAGATCGTTTTGTAATCGGCTATATTTTCGCCGATGGATTTAAGTCTTTGCAGGTATTTGTAGATGGAAACATCTGTGTAGACATAAGTATCAGCCAAGGCCAGCTTCTTTTCCCAGGGATGGAATTCATAAACCCGGCGTCCATCGGGAAGGAGGGAGATCACATCGTGGTGCTGGACAGCACGCAGATAATTTTTGCCCAGTCGAGGGACGTTGAAGACGATCTCGTCTGTACGGACCGTTCCAGGCATTAGGCGAGCCTCTTCTTTTTGTTCCTGGAGCAGCCTCGGGATGGGAACGCGGTAGTCATCGGTTTCTTCCTTGCCCTTGGTGTTGAAAGTGTAATAAGGGTTGACACCGATCAATCGCAGTTTGTCTCGCAGTGTCGCGGCTTCAAATTTGCGCGAGTTGTAGAAAGTGAAGACCATCTGATTGTAGACATCTATCCCATAGCGGCGAAACTTCTGGATGGCATCCATGGATTGCTGGGTGATCTCGTAAGGATGCTCATAATGCGTTACGATAAGGACCTCCCTTTTTCCGGGAATGTGAAAATGATTGATGTCTTTGACCAGGGTATCGGTGATTCTCTGCGGTAAAGTCACGGGCGTGCGTGTTCCCAAGCGGATCCTCTTGATGTGTTCCATCCTGGATAGTCTGAAAAGAAGGTTTTCGATTTTTTCGTTGGAGAGAATAAACGGATCGCCTCCTGTGATCAAAACCTCGTTGACCTCTGGGGTTTTGGCCAACCATTTCAGAGCTTTCTCAAGTTTGGGTTTAGAGAGGGTTGCCGAGCGGGAGTAGACATCTTCGATTTCCCAGTTTCTCTGACAGTAAACACAGATCTGAGGACACGTCATTATCGGCTTTAAGATGGCAATTTGAGGATAGCGTCGGGTGATTCCTTCGATGGGTGAAGTGTCTCGTTCCAGCATGAAATCCATAGAACTTTCATCCTGGGCTTTGAACTTGCGTAATTTTTTGATGTAGTTCATTGGGGGGATCACCTGGGCGCGGATGGCGGTATCTCTGCCCTGGCCCGCCTCATAGTCCATGAGAGATAAGTAGTAAGGTGTGATCCCAAAAGGAATCTTATATTTTTCAGCCAGTTTAACAGCGTTGTGTTCTTCGTCGGTGAGTCTGATAAGTGTGGATAGAGTCTTGATGTCCTTGATGATGTGGCGAGCTTGCCAGCGCCATGAGCTCCATTCGAAATCCGTGGCATCAAAGTGGCGCAGAATTCTAAGTTTGTTGTTGTAGCGCCGGCGTTTGGCATCATCATCCAATCCGCTGGGGTATCGCTGGGCGTATTTCTCGGCAATTCTGGACATCTGTGAAAGATCGGTGGATCTCAGCCTGGCTGCTTTGATGCCATGGTGTTTGGAAAAATCAGGAGCCCTTATGGGATAGATATCCGCTTTTCCGGAAACGCCACGGATAAGATGCTCGAGTTCGGCAAAAAAACCTGGCGTCGGTTTTGGAAGTTGATTTTCCGTGTTGTTGTGAATCAAATCATCTAAATATTTGAGAAAGCTGAATTTGGCGAGGACCGCACTCCGCCGGGATATGATATTCCGGAACACGATTGTGGCGTCTCTGGAAACCACCCATTTGAGGGAGGGGAGGTAGGGATCGTCATCAAAGGTTTCAATGAGCTTTTTGGCCAGCAGTCTTCTGATTTTTATCCGCTTGTTTTCAAAAGAGTCTTTGGAGACGAGGATTGCCTTGAGATCCGGAAGCTCGTCCAGAATACTCAACAATCGTTTTTTTACTCGTTCTGCCATAATACTCAGATATTAAATGCGTGTCGTCATTTGGCACAAGGTTGTGCCATGGATTGCAGTGATAATCCTTAGACACAGTATATCATCTATCCAGGAGATTTGGAATAGAAAAGGATTTGAGTTATTAGGAGGGTAAAGCGAGACGCAAATTCGGAGGTCAATTCAGGCTTGAGGGTTTTTTTTATGCCATATAGTGATGAGGTCCTGCAGGGTGGTTTTTTCGAAATAATTTCTGAGCAATTGACTGGCCTCTTTCCAGACTTCATAGGTTGCACAGAGGGGTATCCGTCCGCAGGAATCTTTATCGTCGACACAGTCAACCAGCGAGATAGGGCCTTCCAGAGCTTCGATAATCTCAATCAATTTGATTTGTGAGGGAGGTTTAGCCAGGGTATGTCCACCGCCGGCTCCACGCACACTCTTCACCAGCTTGTTCATCTTGAGCGGTATGATGATCTGTTCCAAATAGCGGATAGAAATTTCCTCTTCATTGGATACATCTTTCAGGACAACTGGGGCCTCCCCGTCAAGTGATCGTTTTCCAAGATTCAACATCAATCGGGTGCCGTATCTTCCCTTGGTTGAAAGCTTAATCATCTCTCACTCCTTCTTAGCATAACATGGGCTTGTATCATTCACTCCTGCCGAGACAAAAAATTCTATCATATATATAAACTTTATGCAATTTATCAAATATTTGTCAAGCGCTTTTCGGTTTTATGGCTATGTGCTGGCTGGGAGGATGAATCCGAGATTTGAAGAAATGGCACCGCTCGCAGCCAGCAAAGGAGGGTTCTCTCTTTTAGTCGAACTCAGCACCCAAAGTGAGTTTTTTATGAAGATCAGGAACGAAACCTGCTCATGATGAGTTCCAGCCGTTCCCTGTGGATTTTCTCGCCGGATTTGATGAGGTTGGCATGATATATTTCTTCTCGAGATAGCTTTTGCAGGTCTGCAGCGAGCGATGGCTCAGAGGCCTTTTGACTCATAAGGTCGTAGCATTCGCTGAATTTTTGTTCAAGAAGGGTCGCCCGGTACAATGTTTTCATCACGCTCATCAGGTCTCTTCTCCGTATATAGATTTAAGCTGTAAGTGTTTTTGAAAGAATTCTATTCTACCATATCTCTCACTTGAGGAGCACCCAAAAAGGTGCCAGGCACCTTTTTGGATTGTGATCAAATGTCGTAGCGGATAGAATAGGATAAGCATGAAATTGGAACGCATTGAGACGTTGGGGCATTTTGAGCGTATGGGCGGGGATTGGAACAAATTCCTATTCTCCTCTGATTCCAATACCGTATTTCTCACGCATGAATGGCTATCAGCTTGGTGGCAGTGCCTTTCCGGAGACAGTGAGATGCATGTTTTGATCTTTCGAGATCAGTATGACCGAATCCTGGGAATGGCTCCTCTTAGGATTAAGGAAAAGAGAATGTTCTTTATGGCCAGCCACGAGGTGGCAGATTATTGTGATTTTATCACTCATCCCGAACACAGGGAAGATTTTTTCAGGAGGCTTCTGCATCATTTCCGGGAGTGTTCTTCTGATTTCACACGTTTTGAATTCATCAACATCAAGCAAAACTCTCCGACGCTGCTCTTCCTACCGAGGTTGAGCGCTCAATACGGATTCAATTGCTCTCAATTTGAATCTGAAGTCGCTCCTGTGCTTGACCTTCCCTCTAGCTATGATGCCTTTGTTTCCGGATTGACAAGGAAGAACAGGCACGAGCTGCGCCGGAAGCTTCGAAAGATGACCTCGCTCAAAGATTTCCACGCAGAAAAAATCACAAAACCCGATGAGCTTATGGTCGCAGTGGATTCCTTTATTGATCTTCACAGGCAGAGCAGTTCAGCCAAGACAAATTTCTGGCGGAAAAAGGGAATGGCCGATTTTTTCAGAGAAACAGTCTATCGGTTTGGACGCCGGGGATGGGTCGAATTGAATTGCCTGTTTGCGAAAAGGAGTCTCATATCTGCACTCCTCAATTTCACCTACCGGCAAGAAATTTTGTTCTACAATGTGGCCTTTCACGCTGATTTTGCGTCTTACAGTCCCGGATTTTATTTGTTCAACGCATCCATCAATGAGGCCATTTCAGCCAGGAAAACCCGGGCCGATTTTCTAAGAGGGAGAGAAAAATACAAATATGATTTTGGGGCGAAAGCATGTAAAATATATAGCTTGATTTTAACGCCCGGAGAATCGCATTCATGAAAATTTGTATGCTCAGCTTTCATTGTTGTCCCTTCTCGCGGATAGGTGGAGATGGTGTGGGCGGCATGAATGTTTACTTAAAAGAGCTGAGTGCTGCACTGGCAAATGATCCGGATGTGTCTGTTGATGTCTTCACGAGAGTTCAAAGGCCCAGAATTCGAGGTGTCAGAAATTTGGGATCAAATTTGAGGGTCATTCATCTGAAAGGAGGTCCGGAGCATCTCTATGATCGAAAACGTCTGTATGACCACCTGCCGGAGTTTGCCTTTAATTTGGAACAGTTCATGCTCAGGGCGAAAGAAAATTATGATTTGGTTTACTCCCATTACTGGCTATCAGGAGTAGCCGGGGAATGGCTCAAGTACCGCTTTCGCCTTCCCCTTGTGCATACATATCACACGCTGGCTTTTCTAAAACACAGGGCCCTTGGAAGCTTTGAACACGGAGAACGTGTTGAGACGGAACGAAGATTGACCTTGAATGCAGGGATGATCATTTCCACTTCGGCCGAAGAGAAAGAAAGCCTGATTTGTGAAACGGGCACCTCTCCTCGAAAGGTCAGAGTCATATATCCAGGGATCAATAAAAATCTGTTCTATCCCGTACGTGATACAAATGTCTTGTCCGAGCTGGGGTGCGGCGAAGGCGATCGCATTCTTCTCTATGTAGGGCGTATAGAGCCGGTGAAGGGCCTCATGTCAGTTATCGAAGCCGCTGCAATCCTTAAGGGTAGGGATGCTGATTTTGGACAAGAGTTGAAATTGATCGTGATCGGCGGTGGAGAGAAAAACAGAGATTTTGAAAAAAACAGGGAAGTCATTCGCATAAAACAGGCCATCAAATCCAAGAACCTCGAGAAAAACATCATTTTTATAGGATCGAAAAAGCAGGATCAATTGAAAAAATTCTACTCGGCTGCCGATGCGGTGATTGTGCCCTCTCTGTATGAATCCTTCGGGCTTGTGGTCCTGGAAGCTCTGGCCTGCGGAACTCCTGTGCTGGTTTCGCAGATCGGAAAGATGAAAACGATCGTCAAGGAAGGGATGAATGGATTCTGTTTCCAGCCCAACAGGCCTGAATCTATCGCTACAACCGTTGAGTACTTTTATCGGCACAAACACCAACTCTGGTCAGTTGAGAGAATTCGACGGGACATTGTTGAGAAATTTTCCTGGGAAAAGACGGGCGAAGAAACCTTTTGTGCTTTTCAAGAATTTCTCAAGGACAGAAAGGAACCTACCACCATATATCGACCCGGTGAAAGGCCTCAGCCAGCTTAAAGCTCTCCCCTTGCGCTGAATCTTGGGCTCGGGTGCAGAGCCATTTCTCAAGCTCGGGTATGATGGAATTTTTAATCTGACTTTCGTGGCATTTGAGCGCCTTCACTTTCAAGTCGAACGTATCTGTGATATCAGAGCGAAAATTTATGTCTTTTTCATCAGGAGCCCAAAGCCAGGCCTCTTTCACCTTATGAGGCTTGAGGCCCTCCTCGAGCAGGTCCGGATATGACCATAGATCGCGGGCATAGGGAAAAACAGCATCTAGAACAACCTGGCCCACGATTCTGTGATCACGGTGCCAGAAGTAGCGGCGGTAGGGATCGGATGAAATGATGATTTTCGGCTTGAAGATTCGTATCTGCCTAACGATGTCTTTCCGAAGCTCGGGAGTGTCGTCGATTTCCTGGTCCGGATATCCGAGGAAGACGACCTCTTTAACTCCAAGCAAATCTGCGGCGGTCAGTTGTTCCCTTTCTCTAATCTTGACCAGGTCCTCGGGCTTAACGTTGCGGTCGTCAGTTCCTTTCTCACCATTTGTCACGACAACGTAGACAACCTTTTTTCCCTGGCGTGTAAGCTTAGCCACCGTACCTGAAGAGCCGAATTCAGCATCATCAGGATGGGGTGTAATGACCAAAATATCTGCTTTATTGTCTTTCATTATCGCTCCTCAGAAAAAGTTATCGTTCAGGAATTTTAACCTAGATAGGGGTCGTGTCTCAACATTTCTATCGGGGGACATTATACTTAATTTCCAAATCAAGGGACACAATACTTAATTCGTTCCTTAGATATATAGGCCAACAAAAACTACGTATGATTCCCCCGATTTAATGAAGTCATTTTGTTAAATGTTAAGACGCAACCCCTCCTGTTTTGATAAAATGTGGATCATGACTTTGAAGGTCACGAACTTTACAGACGATAAATTTCCTCAACTTGTTGAGTTTTATGAAAGCCTGAGAAGAGGCGGGGCCGGTCTCAGTGAGAGGGAGGTCCGGTTTTTAAGGACAAAGTTTGCAAGACCGCTTTATAATCCCGTCAAAAACCTCTTTTTCATAGAGGCGGATCAAAAAATCAATGCTTTGCTCGATATCGTGGCTGAACCCCGCATACATAGAATTATCTTCAATTGCCTGGTACAGCCCGGATTTTCCTACGTGCATCTATCGCGGGCATTGTTGGAGAAGGGCATGGCAAGATGCCGTGAGTTGGATGGAGAGCGGATTCATATCTGTCTGCGCGAGAATGATTATACGGGGCATGAGTTCTTCTTATCAGAAGGATATTCCCGCGTACGCACCTATCTCGATCTTGAAGCTGATCTGATGAGCCGGAATGATCCAAATATCAAATCAGGGCGTTTTCAGGGAACCTCTTTCTCGAAAGGTGAAGAATACAGGCTCAAAACTCTCCAAAATGACATATTCGTCGGGAGCTGGGGCTTTTGCCCGAACACTGTTGATGAGATCAAATACTATCTTGCGCTCACGGAAACGGAATTGGAAGATGTCATTCTCCTCGAAGAAGAAGGTGACGTGGTGGGGTATTGCTGGGTTCATGAGAGTTTGTCGAGCTCGAACACCTCAAAAATTGCCCGCATCCACATGATTGGAATCCAAAGAAAGTTTCAGGGGAGGGGATTGGGGAGAGAGCTGCTGCGTTTGAGCAATCACATTTTGCGCAAAAGGGGATATCGTAAAGTGGAATTGACGGTAGATTCGAACAACAAACCTGCTTGTGGATTGTACACAGCATTCGGATTCCAGCTCAAATCCCGCAGTTTTTGGTTTGAAAAATCACTTTAAGTGTGTGCAGGCAAACTTTTTTTAAAAAAAACTGCATATCCTCTTTTTTTCAGGGAAAGAAGGTATTATAATAGCCTCTATTTCAAGACCAAAACTCATCTAATCAGAGCAGTTGCTTAAAAAATCGCGCAAAAAAACAAAAAATAGGGATGTATTCTATAGAGAGGAGGCCTAAATTTCATGGAAAAAAAAGACGTCTTGGAAAAAATCGCTACGAGGCTCCGTATACACTCTTTGAAGACGACCTCTAAGGCGGGATCCGGTCATCCGACCACCTGTCTTTCTGCAGCTGAGCTGATGGCCTGTTTGTTTTTTGATGAGATGACTTATAGCATCAAGGATCCTCATGATTGGGGCAGTGACGAGTTTGTCCTGTCCAAAGGCCATGCAGCTCCTATTCTTTGGGCCTGTTATGCCGAATCCGGGATTTTTCCATTGAAGAGCCTCATGAATCTGCGCAAAATCACGAGCACTCTTGAAGGACACCCTACACCTCGAATGAAATGGGTCAAATCGGCCACGGGCTCCCTTGGGCAGGGGTTGTCCGTGGGTGTTGGCCTTGCCCTTGCTTTGAAACTCGGCAAATCCAGACGCCGGGCCTATGTTTTGATGGGGGATGGGGAATGCGCCGAAGGCGCTGTCTGGGAAGCCGCGAATTTGGCCTCTCACCTCAAGTGCGATAATTTGTGTGCGATTGTGGATATCAATCGACTCGGGCAGTCCCAGAAGACCATGTTCGAACATGATATCCAATCTTATGAAAGACGGTTTAAGGCCTTTGGCTGGGATGTTTTCAAGATCAACGGACACAGGATTCCCGAAATTCTGAAAGCCCTATCCAAGGCCAGGCAGTCGGATAGGCCTGCAGTGATTCTAGCCAAAACTTTAAAAGGGAAGGGTGTCTCTTTTCTCGAAGACAAAAACGGTTGGCATGGGAAGCCTCTCAAAGGAGAGGACCTCCAGAAAGCCCTCGATGAGATCGGGCCAATGCCGGAGATAGATGCCAAAAAATATGTGAAAAAGCCGAAAAAAGTCAAAGGTCCAAAGTTGATAAAAGGATTTCGGTTTAAACGGAACGCCTATGAATCCAGTACAGCAACACGACGGGCTTATGGCAATGCCCTTCTAAATCTCGGGAAAATCAATGATGCCGTTGTGGCCATTGATGGAGACGTCCAGAATTCTACGTACTCTGAAGATTTTTTCCGGGCATTTCCCAAGAGATCCTTCCAGGTTTACATTGCCGAACAGAATATGGTCGGCCTTGGCTTGGGTCTCCAAGCGAAGGGGTTTCTGCCCTTTATGGCCACTTTTGCCGCCTTTTTGTGCCGGGCTCACGACCAGATTCGTATGGCTGGCTATTCCTTTGCCAACATGAAGTTCGTGGGTTCGCATGTGGGCGTGAGCATTGGGGCTGACGGCCCTTCGCAAATGGGCCTTGAAGACTTGGCGCTCTTTAGACCTATTCCCGGGTGTGCGGTCCTCTATCCCAGCGATGCCTATTCGGCCGAAGCCTGTGTCGAAGCCGCAGCTAAACACAAAGGAATATCCTATTTGAGGACAACCCGTCCCGGAACACCTCTCATCTATAAAAAAGGGGAGGAGTTTCCGATTGGTGGTTCTAAGGTCGTGAAGAGCAGCCGCAAAGATGCGGCTGCAGTCATCTCTGCAGGGGTGACGCTGCATGAAGCATTGAAAGCCTACGAGGCACTGAAATCGGAAAGTGTTTTTGTCCGGGTGATTGACGCCTATTCGGTGAAACCTCTGGACGTGGACAATATTTCCCGTGAGGTCAAGAGAGCAGGACAGAAGGTGGTTGTGGTAGAGGACCATTTTGCTGAAGGCGGCCTGGGAGATGCTGTGGCATCAGCTTTGGGAGGACAGGCCCAAATCGTTCACCTGGCTGTCAGAGATCTGCCCCGGTCAGGACAGCCGGACGAGCTCCTCGATAAATACGGCATCAATGCCCGCCACATCGCCGCTGCAGTTAAAGATATTTTATAAAAAAGGTGCCAGGCACCTTTTCGTGCTTAAAAATGCCACAAAGACAGAGTCTGACTCCAAGACTTCCCTTGTTTTTCTCATTTGTCCTGTTTATTGTCATCGCTCATATTCGGCTGAATATGTTCGGAGATCACAGCCTTGGCCATTTTTCCTCTGATAGGGGAGTTGTTGTTGTTGTCTATGATGGGGATACGATTAAAGTTCGTTTTGAGGACGGTTCAGAGAAAAAAATCCGGCTTATTGGTGTTGATTCACCTGAATTCGATGACCAGAGGGACAATGTGCGGTTTTTTGCTTCTGTTGCCAAACGGTTTTCCTTTGATCGCCTTTACCGGAAAAAAGTTCGCCTGTCCTTCGATTGGGAGCGGGAGGATAAATACGGGAGGCTTTTGGCGTATGTCTGGTTGGATGGTGATGTTTTATTCAATGAGGTCATCCTGAAGGAAGGCTTTGCGTCCACATTTTTGAAGTTTCCGTTCAGAGACGACTTCAGACAGAGATTCATTAAAGCCGAAAGAGAGGCCCGGAAACAGGAAAGAGGCCTCTGGCAAAAGGAACCGCTTCCGACCGTTCCCTCCGCAGAGGCCGCACAAAATATTGGGAAATACATATCCGTGAATTTCAAATGCACGGAAGTCAGATCCCGGGGCCGGTTTGTCTTCCTCCATTCACCGGATGATTTCTCAGCCCTCATTCCTCGCAACAGTTTATCCCTCTTTTCCGATGCGCAATCTTACGAGGGCCAATGGATTACTGTCAAAGGTTATTTGGAGGCTTACAAAGGCAAACCTCAGATTGTTGTCTATTTCCCTCTTCAGTTCAAAAGGGAGATGAACTCAGGAAGGGGTTCATTTTGAAAAAGGTGCCAGGCACCTTTTTTTTATATGGGGAGAAAAGGTGCCTGGCACCATTTTTGAAATTGACAGAACATACTGTGTGTTTTATAAAGCAGTATAAATTATGGAAGTAGGCGAGCTTCTCTTTAATTTTTTCATCATCTTCACCACGGCGAAGATCTTGGGCGAACTCAGTGTCCGGCTGAGGATGCCTCCCATCATCGGCGAGCTGGCTGCGGGCGTTCTTCTGGGTAACTACGTGCTGGGAATCATCAACAACACCGACCATGTGCTGATGTCCTTCGCCGAACTCGGCGTTGTTTTTCTCATGTTTTATGTGGGATTGGAGATCCGTGTCAAAGACCTCTTTGCTGTGGGGCGCACAGCCATCCTGGTGGGGATTCTCGGGGTCATTTTCCCCCTCCTCTTGGGCTTGGGAAGCATGCTCCTCATCGGCAGGGATGTCATCGAAAGCCTCTTCATCGCCACAGCCATATTGGCGACCAGTGTGGGAATCTCGGTCAAAGTCCTCCAGGATCTGGGTTTGATCAAGCACAAGGTTGCCTACATCATTCTGGGGGCAGCGGTTCTGGATGACATTCTGGCTCTCATAGTCCTGGCCCTCGTCAAGGGGCTGGCGAAAGGCCGATTCCAGGTCTTGGAATTTGTCCTTCTTGTTGTGGAATCCCTGGTGTTTGTCGGTTTTTTAACCCTTTGGGGCCCCAGGCTCACCCGCAAAACCCGCCGGTGGGTTGAAAAGCTGAATATTCCGGAAGGCCCTTTTGTTCTCTCTGTCATCCTCTGTTTGGGACTCGCCGAATTAGCGGATATCATCGGGCTGGCCGCTATAATCGGTGCGTTCATGGCCGGGATCATGATCGATGAGCTGGCCGGCGTTTACGATCTTGAATGCAAGGTCAAATACGTGAATGAGTTCCTCCTTCCCTTCTTTTTCGTTATGATGGGAGCTCATCTTGATCCCCTCTCATTTCTTGTGCCGAGCTTGCTGTTTCTCACTTTATTTGTAACGGCCGTAGCCGTCATATCCAAAATGCTGGGTGCCGCTCTTGCCTGCTGGAAGGAAGACAGGCAAACCCGTATCCAGACAGGCGTGTGCATGGTTCCCAGAGGAGAGGTGGGCATCATCGTCGGACTTGTCGGGCTCAATCTGAACACGATCAGCAAGGATATCTACACGGTTGTCTTGGGCATGTCCCTTCTCACAACTATTCTCGCTCCGCCCCTCATCATCATGGCCTTCAGGCGCAGACGGAGGACACCAGCGAAGCAAACAGAGACGAAAAAAGAAAATCAGTGAAATAAATTTTTTGCTTCCACTTCGAAAAGTATGGTATGTCTGAATTTATAGATGAGTCCAAAAGAGCTGTTCTTTGTGTGCTTCACAAAGACGCACAAGCCTAATGATTGGAGGGAGAGCATGAAAATTTCCAAGACTTTTGTTTTGCGCTTTGGCCTAATGCTTCTCTTGTCGCTTTTATTCAGCGATGCCTGGAGTGGCGAAAAACCAGCACAGTCAGAGCCGAAGTTCGATGAGAACCTCTACAAAGCCATGACCTGGCGTTGTATCGGCCCCTTTCGGGGCGGGAGAGTCACTGCAGTAGCGGGAATTCCCAGCCTGCCCCACACGTTCTACATGGGTGCTACAGGGGGAGGCGTCTGGAAGACAGAAGACGGAGGCCTGAACTGGAAGCCCGTATCCGATGGGTTTTTCAAGACGGGATCAGTAGGGGCCATAGCTGTTTCCGAGTGGGATCCCAATGTTGTCTATGTGGGGATGGGTGAATCGCCCATCAGGGGGAATGTGTCCCACGGCGACGGGGTGTACAAATCCGTTGACGCGGGAAAAACCTGGGAACATCTCGGACTCAAAGACACACGCCAAATATCCAGAATCAGGATTCATCCCCGCAATCCCGACCTGGTCTATGTGGCGGCGCTCGGCCATGTCTTCGGGCCCAATGATGAAAGGGGGATTTTCCGCTCCCTAGATGGCGGAAAAACCTGGACAAAATCCCTCTTTCGCAATGCCAACACCGGGGCCATTGATCTCAACATGGATCCTTTCAATCCCAGAGTCCTCTATGCAGCCCTTTGGGATGTCCATCGAAAGCCCTATAAGCTCTCCAGCGGCGGTCCGGGGAGTGGTCTGTTCAAATCCATAGACGGAGGAGAGTCGTGGATAGAGATTTCCCGGAATACAGGCCTCCCCCCCCAGGGAGTTCTCGGAAAGATCGGCGTAGCGGCCTCTGGTGCCCGGAGAGACAGGGTTTGGGCCATTGTTGAGGCCGAGGACGGCGGTGTGTGTCGCTCCGATGATGGAGGCAAGACCTGGATGAGGATGAATGACCAGCGCTTCCTCAGACAGCGTGCCTGGTACTACAGCCGCATATACGCTGATCCCCAGGATGCCGAGACCGTTTATGTTCTCAATACCGGATTCTACCGGTCAGTCGATGGCGGAAAGACCTACACCAGCATTCGTGTGCCCCATGGAGACAACCACGATCTATGGATCGATCCGGGCAATCCTCAGCGCATGATCAACAGCAATGACGGCGGCGCCAATGTCAGCTACAACGGCGGCATCTCCTGGACAGGCCAAGACAACCAGCCGACAGCCCAGTTCTACCACGTGATTACGGACAACAACTTTCCCTATATGGTCTACGGCGCCCAGCAGGACAACAGCACGGTCAGGATTGCCAGCCGCACGACAGGTTTCGGAATTGATAAGCCTGATTGGCACGATGTGGGCGGCTGCGAAAGTGGCCACATCGCTCCCCGCCACGACAATCCCGATGTGGTCTATGCCGGGTGCTATGGCGGTATGATCACGCGATGGAACCATGAAACCAGGCAGAGCCGGATCATCACGGCCTGGCCGGAAAATCCGATGGGATGGGGGGCCAAGGATCTCAAATACAGGTACCAGTGGACAGCACCCATCGTGGTTTCGCGGTTTGACTCCAGCGTCCTCTATCATGCGGCGCAGGTCCTCTTTAAAACCACGAACGAGGGGCAAAGCTGGACAATTATCAGCCCCGACCTCACAACCAACGATAAATCCAAACAGGAAAAGTCGGGCGGGCCCATCACTTCCGATGACACGAGCGTGGAGTACTACTGCACGATCTTTGCCGTCACCGAGTCTTTCCATGATCCCAACATCCTCTGGGTGGGATCGGATGACGGCCTGGTCCACCTCACCAAAGACGGCGGCAAAAATTGGGCCGATATCACGCCCGGAGAAATGCCCAAATGGAGCCTGATCAGTATGATCGAAGCCTCAACTTTTGATCAGGCCACCGCCTATCTTGCTGTAAACAGATACAAACTGGATGATTTCAAACCCTATATCTATAAGACTTCTGATTTCGGCCAGAGCTGGACAAAGATCACAACGGGTTTGCCCTCTGACTCTTTTGTGCGCGTCGTGCGCGAAGACCCAAAACGTCGTGGACTCCTCTATGCGGGAACAGAAACCGGTGTTTTTGTCTCTTTTGACGACGGGGCCCACTGGCAGACGCTCCAGCTCAACCTTCCCGTTGTTCCGGTTCGTGACTTGGTGGTCAAAGAAAACGACCTCGTAGCCGGCACACACGGACGTTCCTTCTGGATACTGGATGACCTGACGCCTCTGCATCAGATCACGGATGAGATGGCCAAATCCGAGGCCTATCTCTTCAAACCACGTGATGCGTACCGGATGGGAGGAGGAAGCTATCCCATTCCGAATATGGGTCAGAATCCACCCAGCGGAACAGTCATAAATTATTATCTCAAGGAAAAGCCGGACACGCCGATCACACTGGAATTTCTCGACGAGGATGGCACACTCATTCGCACATTCACAAGCAGAAAAGAAGAGGATAAATCGGCTCCATCGCAGCGAAGAAGTTTTTTCCCAGCCCCCCCGAGTCATGCTCCGGCCGAAACGGGAATGAACCGGTTCGTCTGGAACATGCGCTACCCTGACGCCAAAAGAGTTCCCGGAGCCATTTTGTGGATGGGAAGCCTGAGCGGGCCCCTCGCTGTCCCGGGAAAATATCAGGTCAGGCTAACTGTGGGGGATAAGGTCATGACTCACATGTGGGATTGGAAAAAGGATCCCCGACTGGAAACAACCCAGGCTGATTTTCAAAAGCAGTTCGATTTGTTGATCGAAATACGGGACAAAGTAACCGAGATCAACACGGCTATTATCAAGCTTCGGAAGGTCAGAACGCAGATCAATGACCTCGCGGCTAAGATTGCGGAGCATCCTCAGGCTGATCAGGTCATCGAAGCTGGGAAGGACCTGAAAGCAAAGCTCAAGGCCATTGAGGATGTCCTCATCCAGTCCAAATCCAAGAGCGGGCAGGATCCCCTCAACTATCCCATCCTGATCGACAACAAGATTGCAGCCATGGCAAGTGTGGTGGCCTCTGCCGATGCCCGGCCCACGGATCAATCATATGAAGTCTTCGAATATTTTTCCGGGCTGGCGGATGTCGAGCTTGCCAAATTGAAGTCTGTCCTGGAAAAAGATTTGCCCGAGTTCAATGATGTGTGCCGCCGGCTGGAAATTCCGGCTGTCATCCTGAAAAAATGACCTGAGGGGTCTCAATCGTCCAGCATATCTCTGGGAAAGAAATTGTACCTGTACTCGTGATAGAGGGGGATGAGCTCGAAATCACGAATCACATCCTTGAATTTGTCCCTGAAGTTTCGCGTCAAGTCGATCATGGCCTGCTTGGAATTGACTTCGAATTCAACTTCGAAGTCCCATTCTCCGATGAGTTTGACAATGGCGATGACATTGACTTTCTTCTTGAGATAATTGACCATTTCTTTTTCTCTGGCCTCGGTTATGTTCTGGAATTTGATGGGTGCTTTGTAGCAGGAATAAGATGTGTTTTCCAGGTGTATGAGCGGCCTGAAGGCATGAATGAGACCTTTTTTTTTCATGTTCTTGATGCGCAGGATGACTGTGTTCGGCGTGACCTCCACTTTGTCTGCGATTTCGACGGAATTCATCCGCGCGTTTTCAGAAATCAGGTCCAGGATTTTCAAATCGGTTTGATCGACCTTTATCGGACCGTACTGTCTGCCAAAATAGGATAAAACCTGGGATTCCCGGGTCTTTTTCGTAAAGTAAGCTCTTCCGAGTTCAATCGTTTCGACCACGGTCAGTATGCCGTAATTTTGTATTTGCTCCGGAAATTTGTTTTTTATCTCTCTCAAAAACTGATCCAATTGGATGATGTTCTTGGCCATGAAATTGAACAACAGATCCCAGCGTCCTCCACACTCGACAATCCATTGGACATTGGGATGATCTGAGAGATAAGAGATGATTGCGTTGAATTTTTTTTGTGAGAAATTGCTCAAGCGGGCCATTACACGGTATCGCGTATATCCGAACATCGTGAAATTGATCATGGTGTAAAATCCGTACAGGATCCCCTTTTTCTGCAAACTCTGCAGCCTGTAGCTCAACAGTTGCTGAGAAATGTTCAATGTCTTGGCCAGTTGGGATAAAGGCTGTCGTGCATCATTCTCCAGCTCGGTCAATAGCTGCAACTCGGACAGCGTCAGTTGTTCCTCGTTGTATTTATGCGCGTTTCCGTTTTTTGTTTTGTTCATCCCTCACCCCCTTGAAATCGCCCCTGACAGTTTTTCGATCCAGAATGCATACACCATTAAGACTCTTTAGTTCAAGCTCCCAACGCAATCAGTCTTGCAGTGAATTCAGAACTAAGGTCAAGAATTCAACTTCTCGCCATTCATCATCATAAGGATTCGCATCGTTTCCCAGGCGTACGATGACCAGGTCCTCTTCGGGTATGATGAAAATTTGCTGAGTGTAAATTCCCCAGGCAATGAAGGTCTTCGGAGGAATGATGGATGTTTCATATCCTCCCAGAACCGGCAGCAGCCACCACTGATAACCATACTTTGTGATGTCATCGGATACAGGGCGGAGAGATTCATCTATCCAAGCTTCAGAGACAATCTGTTGGTTTTCCCAGCGTCCTCTTTTGAGATAGAGGTAGCCGAATTTCGCGAATTCACGTGCTGTGGCCTGAATACCCCAACCGGTAATCGTATGTCCGGCAGGATCTCTGAGCCAAATAACCTCGGATAGCCCCAGCGGAGCAAACAGGTGACTCTGGGCAAAGCGGGAAGCTGTCATTTTCGTGCTCTTTTCGATTATTCCTGAGAGAAGCATGGAATCTCCGCTCGAATAATACCAGCGCTCTCCTGGCTCATGGATGATGGGCCTGTTCAGCACATACTGAATGTAATCCTCAGAGTCTTCGATCATGATATACACGTCATTCTGACTCCGGTCCCCGTAGTAGTCTTCCTCATTCCATTTGAGCCCTGATGTCATGGTCAAGAGATGCCTGATTGTCATCCGCTTTTTGGCCGCAGGAATCTCTTCTCCCTGCCATTCGGGGAAATACCGGTTCACTTTGGCATCGACACCCGGGATAAAACCTTTGTCGATGGCAATCCCCATGAGCGCACTGGCAAAACTTTTGGCCACAGAAAAGCTCTCGTGTCTTGTGTTCCTCGTAAAATCTCTGAAGTAGGCTTCTCCAATGATGTAACCCTTCCTGATTATGATGAGCGCCTGCGTGTTGATATCCGGGTTTGCGGCATAGGTGTAGACGGGACGCAAAGCCTGACTGCTCATCCCGACTTCCTCGGGACGGCAGGTCCTCCATTCTGCTGTTGGCCAGTACTGACCGGCATGCTTGCCTTCACCAAGAAATTTGGCCGCATTGTTGCCGACCTCGACGCTTGGCCGGCAGGAAAAGAAGGCCAACGCCAGCATGAGGACTGCAATCACTCTGAAAGTTTTCTTCATTGTCGCGCCCCCTGTCTATTCTTTGTTCTGGAAACCTCGGAGCTCATAATAATCGTCAACCAGTTGTCTGAACTCGGCTTTATCGAGCACCCTTCGGTTTTTTCCGACGGGATGTTTAAAGAAAAATTCGGGAAGGAAATCCTCCTCGGGGCTCATCCCTTCTCTCAGGTTGAACTCTCGTATGGTCATGGCAATGTTGGCCGCGATTTTCTTGAAATCAGCTTCCTTGAGGTCCAATCCCAGGGTGCCTTTGACGATCGCCGCCAGCTCGTCCCAGAAAAAAAGGTCCCGGAAAAACCGGCAGAGAATCAATGTGTCATACACGCAAAGCCTGTCCTCGTATTCCAGAAGCATGGCCGCTTTTCCCTTGATTTCTTCCGGGGCTATGAGTCCGGCCAGTTCCGGTTTATAAAATGTCGTCCTCAGGTGACAGGCGCCCCGGTCTGATATGGCAAATCCAAGGCCCATGCCTTTCAAAAAACGGGGATCGAACGCGGGCGGTTCCAAACCTTTCACCTGGATGGCGATCTCTTCAAGGCCCAGTTCACGGGCTGCCGCGCGTGTGCCTTCTGCCAGTAAATTTCCGATGCCTTCTCGCCGGGAGATCATTCCGATGAGCTCGGCAATCCTGTCCACCTCCCCGTAGTCGATGGGAAAGTCGATTTTTGCTCTTCGCGAAGCCTCGATGGCAAAGGCCGTGACATTGCCCGCTGTGATAGTGTCCATGCCGAGCCGGTCACAGACATCATTCAGGTAGGCAATTTCTTTGATGTCATCGATGAGGTTCAAGCCTCCAAAGGCACCGATTGTTTCGTATTCGGGGCCGTCGAGCTTCAATCCTTTGTGCCTTCCGCTTTTGACCGTCGTGTCGCGATTGCAGGAGATAAAGCAGTAGGTGCACGCTCTGGGTTTGACCTCGCATTCTCTGTTCAGGGCTTCGGCATTGATGTCTTCGATGAAGGGGACCGTGCCCTCTTGCCAGTAATGGGAAGGGAAGGCCTCGACTGTGCTGGTTATGTCGACCATCATCGGCGTTCCGTACTTTTTATAGGCTTCGTAAACGGGCATAGCCATGCCTGCCTTGAATTGGACTTTCTGGAACTCCCTTAAAAGGTCTTCATCCGCTGCCTGTTTGTTTTGATCGCCGATGAAGACCAATGCCTTTATCTTTTTACTTCCCATGACGGCTCCGGCGCCTGTCCTGCCAAGACACCGGCCAAAATCGTTGTTGATGTAGGCGTATTTGACGAGGTTTTCACCGGCAGGGCCGATAGTCAAGACCGCTGTTTTCTGGCCGGCGTATTTTTCTCTGAGGATTTCTTCGGTATCAAAGCTGTCTCTGCCGAGTAGAAAAGCCGCATCCTTGATTGCCACCGAGTTATTCTTGATCTCGATATAGGACCATCTGTTCAATGCGCCGGCAAGAACGATGGCGTCATACCCGGTCTTGGCGATGTGGAGAAAAGCCTTGCCTCCGGAGTAAGCTTCGCAAAAAATACCGGTCAAGGGTGATTTGGTGAAGGCCCCATACCGGTTTGCCCCCCAGATCGGGAATCCGTTAGCCGGGCCGACAGCGAGAATCAAATGATTGTCAGGGGAAAGGGGATCCACTCCCGCGGGGTTGAGTTTGAGCAGGAGGTGAGATGCCAGCCCTTTTCCGCCAAGAAAAGAGGCGTACACACTCTCCTCTATGGTCTCCTCTGAAAAATTCTGCGTGTTCAGATCGATCTTAAGAATCTTCCCGAAAACACCGTTCATGATCGACTCCTTGTTTGTTCCTGCGGATCTTCGGTTTCCAGATTAACAAAATTATCTGTATTCACCAAGAATTTGGTAAGCTCTTTCTTCGTGGGTCATATCCTTTTTAGCCTTGCGCCAGCGATAACCGGCGTAACCTAATATAACCCACACCGCCACAATGATGTACTCGAGCGGCCATTTAAGCTGGGCCGAGGATCCGGGAAAAACCATCATGACGATGATTCCTGCCGCGATAGCCGCGCCGAGATACATGATTATTTTGTATTTCACTTTGTACGGCCTCTTCAAATCCGGGGCCGACCTTCTCAGCTTTATGCATGCGAGGCAGGTGATAAACCATCCGCTTATGAAGGCAAAAGAGGCCACATTCACGATCGGAAGCAGGCTGGACCTGCCGATGAAGGGGCCGATCAATGTTAGAATGCCCACAAAAAGAATGGCATTTTTGGGCGTTTGATGTTTATTATCCACGTCCCCAAACCACTTGGGCAGGAGGCCACCCCTTCCTGAAGCAAAGACGACTCTTGTAGAGGCAATAAAGAATCCATTAAATGACGTGATCAAGCCAAAGAATGCAGCCAGCAAAACCAGCTTAGCAGCCCAGTCATAGCCGAAGGCTACGCGAAAAGCATTGGCCGTCGGCAGCTCGAACTTGAGAATTTCCCTCCACGGCATGCATACGGAAAGGGCCAGGATAACCACCCCGTAAAATGCGGCGCCGATGAGGATGGAGACGATGATAGCTCTACCCAGATATTTGGGTTCCAGCTTCCGCCCTGATTCTTCGGCGCCCTGGGGGATGGTGTCAAAGCCAGAATAATAGAAAGGCACAATCCCCAGAATGGCGATTAATGAGCCCAAAACAGCAATGGAAGTCCCCCCGCCGGCAAAGAGAGGAGTCATGTTCGAAAAATCGCCTTTGATGACAGCAACTACGGTGAAGATGGCGACGCAGACAAAAATGAGGCTCGTGGTGAAGGCCTGAAACCTGGCCGAATTTTTGACTCCGAGATAGTTCATGCCGATGATGAAAACACTCGCAAGGATTCCTGCGCCGATGGACACAAGGCTGACCGGATTTCCCCCGAAAACGTAGAGAGGTTTCAGTTTGAGCCCGGGAATAAGATACTCAATGATCCAACCGATGGCCACAGCTTCGAAGGGACAGATAGCTATGTAGGCGAAAGACAGGAACCACCCCGTTAAAAAAGAAACACCAGAACCGAAAGCCTTGTAGGCGAACGCCACTTCGCCGCCGGCTACAGGGATAGCCGGTGTCAATTCCGCATAGCAGAGTCCGATGAAAACGAGCAATAGACCACCCAGAATGAATCCCAGAATGGCGCCTAAGGGTCCTCCCCGGACGAGCCAGTCTCCGGCGACGACAACCCATCCCACGCCGATGATCGATCCAATCCCGAGTCCCAGGTAATGCCTGAACGACATGGCCTTGGCCAGGACTTTTCTCTGGGGAAAGTGTTCGGATCCATCTGTTTTCATGTTTGCCTCTTTTGTCGTTACTCTATTACCGGGGCCAGAGCGGTTCCCCGGATTCAGTCAGCAAGGATATAGATTTACACTGTCTTTTCGAGTGCTTTTTCGAAAATGGCCAGGCCCTCGTCCAGGTGGGATTCCTGTATGATCAGAGGAGGAATCCAGCGTATGACGTTGTCATCCGTGCCACAGGTCAAAATGAGCAGGCCCTCCTCGATGCATGCCTTTTGGACGGCTTTGGCTTTGGCTTTATCGGGGCTGTGCCCATCCTCAGTCACGAATTCCACTCCGGCCATCAATCCCAATCCCCGCACATCACCTATGCTCGGAAAACGGTCTTTGAATGATTCCAATCGGGCAAGGAGTTTTTCCCCGAGATTCTCTGCGTTTTCCGCCAATTTTTCTTCGAGATAGACACGAATACTTGCTTCGGCCGCGGCACAGGCCACAATGTTGCCTCCGTAGGTTCCTCCGTGCGACCCGGGAGGCGAGTTGTCGATCAGCGCGGACCGGGCAGCGACACAGCTCACCGGCATTCCGGAAGCCAGTCCTTTGGCCATAATTATCATATCCGGAACGATCCCGAAGTGTTCGAAGGCGAAGAAGCGGCCTGTCCGGGCAAAACCGCATTGGATCTCATCCACGATGAGGAGTATTCCGTGTTCATCACAGATTTCACGCAAGCCTCGCAGGAACCTTGCCGGTGGAATGACGTACCCCCCCTCGCCAAGGACAGGTTCGATCAGCATGGCCGCTGTTTCCTCCGGGGCTGTTTGGCTTCGAAGGAGAAACCGCAATTCGTCGAGCATCCAGGTGCAGTCTTTGTCGAAGCCAAAATCATTTGGATTGGCTTCTGCCTTGGGGCAACGGTAACAATAGGCAAAAGGGGCAAAAAAGACACCCGGCATCAAGGGTTGGTAGCCATTCCGGTAGATGGTCTTCGAGGCCGTCAAGGACATGGTCCCGACGGTCCTGCCGTGAAAACTGCGCTGGAAGGCTATGATATTCGTTTTCCCCGTTGCTTGCCTGGCCAATTTCACAGCTCCCTCGACGGCTTCTGCCCCGCTGTTCGTGAAATAAAAAGAACTCAATTCATCAGGCACAACTTCGCGCAGAGCCTCCATGAGCCGGAGCATGGGTTTGTGAAAGGCCATGTTTTGCTGACAGTGGAGCATCAGTTTGGCCTGTTCTCGAACCGCTTCGACAACACGGGGATGGCAGTGTCCGGTGTTTGTGACGCCGATACCGCTTATGAAATCCAGGTAGCGTCGATCATTGTCATCCCACACATAAGGTCCTTCTCCGCGCACAATAATCGCATCCAACAGCTGTGGGACGGCTTTGGATAAATGACGACCGAACTCTTTTAAATCACTCATCGTTCTCTATCTCCTTATATTTTCAAATTTCTTTTATCAACGTTACTCACTGGTCCGTTTGGAAAGAAACCTTGAGAGGTGTCTCTTCGGCTTGATAAACGATCTTTCCCTCGAAAAGGGTCATTTGACATTTCAGGTCCTTTATTTCCGGAGTGGGGATGGTGTACATGTCTTTGTCCCAGATAGCGATGTCGGCGTACTTGCCGACTTCGATGGAGCCTATCTTGTCCTCCATGAAGAGCTGATGCGCACTCCAGATGGTGTATGCCCGGAGGGCATTGTGTACGTCTATGGATTCTTCTGTGCCGAAAGGATGGGACCCGTACACGCCGAGCAGCGGTTCTCTGGCGATTTGCGCCCATATTCCGTAGCGTGAAGGGTAGGGAACTACCCAGAAATCGGATGTTGCCGCCCAAATCATCCCCCTGTCCAGAAATGTCTTGTAGGGCTTGAGCCGGAGGCATCTTTCCGGGCCGAAGTTTCCGGCATAGGTGTCTCCGATCCACCACATGTGAACCGCTTCCGCCTCAGGATAGCCCGCATCGTATTTTTTCTGCATCTCAGCCATCAAGTCGAGGGCGTGCTCGGTGGGGATATTGCAATGGATGATGCCGTGGCGGAGACCATGAATCGGGTTGTCTTTCAAGGCCAGGTCATAGGAATCCATCAGCCAGTCGATGGCTCTGTCTCCGATCGCATGGACAGACATATGCAATCCTGCATCGTGGTACATTTTGACCATTTTTCGGAACTCTTCCGGGGGAAGAACCGGATAGCCGTAGTTCCCTTTGTCGATCTCCTTGAAATCCTTGTTCCATTCATCGTAGAGCCATGCCGTTCGTGCGCCCCCGCTGCCGTCCAGGTAGATTTTTATGCCTCCGGATATAAGCCTGTCGTCACCGGTGGTGATGTAAGGTTTTGTGAACGAACTCACGCGGTCTATCACTTTCTGGGCGCGTTTGACGGTCGAGCCTCCGCTCCAGAGGATGAACATTCTTACCGTGAGCTTATCCTGGGCGAGGACATTCTGGTATTCTTTCCAAACTTCAGGGCCGATGCCGGGCTCTTTGGCTGCGGTCATCCCTTCACTGTTAAAGCCCTTGACGAGCTCAATGATTCCCTCCTGGATATGTGTCGAGGTTCGCCTCGGAATAAACCGCAATACCAGAGACATGGCCGACTCCTTGAGGACACCGGTGGGGGTTCCGTCCGGATACCTGTCGATGGATCCTCCAGGAGGATCCGGGGTGTCTTTGGTGATGTTGGCCCTTTTCATGGCCACGCTGTTTGCCGTTCCGTAGTGGCCCATGGTGTGCATGAGATAGACCGGATTTTCCGGGGCAATGGGATCGAGGTCAGAGGCATAGATATAGCGCAGTTCCTCAAGTTTCCCCTCATCCCAGCCTCGACCGAAAATCCACTCGCCGGCTGCGGATTGCTCGACCTTGGCTTTGACTTTTTCGACCACGTCGTCCATCTTCCGGACACCGGGAAAACTCAAATCGAGGATGTAGAGCAGGCCGTACCCGCCCATGGCAAAGTGACAGTGGGCATCGATGAGGCCGGGTGTGGCGGTCAATCCGTTGAGATCGATCACGCGGGTCGCCGGTCCGGTCAGGGCATTGATCTCTGTCTTGGATCCGACAGCGATAATTTTTCCATCTTTGATGGCTATGGCTTCGGCAATAGAGTCCTCCGGATCGACCGTTATGATCTTTCCGTTAATCAGGACAGAATCAGGAGCAAGAGATTCTCCGGTTTCTTGGCTTGGCCCTGTACAGCCCGAGAGCAGAAAAAGAACAGACAGCAATCCAACGAAAACAGGTGTCAGTCCGGATGGGAGAAAGTTTCTATGTGTCATTTCTTTTCTCCTTATTATACGGGAATCGCCTCATAATAGGGTTGTTCTCTGAGGTGCATCCTTTCCCCATTTCTGTGTTGACAAGTATTTTTTTAATTTTTTACATATATATTCTATCTAATTTAATATTGTCAAGAAATATTTGTCAAATTTTTTTTATAACGAAATATTATGCAAAAATACTGTTGACAATCATTGTGTCATTGGCTAATCTTTGTCTGTCGCAATGCAAAAACATAGTCAAAATAGTCAACACGGTTGAAACAAAAACAATGAGGAGGGATGTGTAAATGAATAAACCAAAAGTGGGTGTGGTCGGCTATGGGGTGATAGGACAGAGGCTGGCCGATGGCGTTTCCTTGCAAGATGATATGGAGCTCGTGGGCATTGTCGATGTGGCGCCTACGCTCTCCATCAGGGCTCTGTATGACAGCGGCATGGAATATGACCTTTTCGTTGCGGATGACAAATTCAGACCTGCCTTTGCCGATGAAAGAATTCCCGTTAAGGGGAATTTCGACGATTTGCTCTCTCAAGTTGACATTGTATTGGACTCCACGCCTGGGGGAATCGGGGCGAAAAATAAAGAAATCTACAAAGCCCGCAACATGAAAGCCGTATTCCAGGGCGGAGAAAAGGACGAAGTGGCAGATGTCTTTTTCCACGGATATGCCAATTATGAAAAAGGCATTGGCAAGGATTACCTCAAACTGACCTCGTGCAACACAACTGGATTTATCAGAGCTGTGGACTGTATCGATAGAGAGGTGGGTGTGGAACGGGTGGTCATCACCATAATCCGAAGATCTGCCGATCCAGCCGATACTCACAGGGGACTGGTCGATGTGGCGCTTGTCGAAAAGGTCCCGAATCATCAGGCCGAAGACCTCATGTTGATCATGCCTCATGTCGATGCCACAGGCGTTCTCGTTCATGTGCCGACAACACACGGCCATATCATAAGCATCTTGGCCACACCAAAAAAGAAAATCACGGTTGACGAAGCCATCGATTTGTTCGATGCGCATCCGCGGATAAAGGTCGTCGAGATCGATAAAGGTTTCAATTCCAACGCCGCCCTCTTCAGATATGCCCGGGACAGAGGATTCAAAAGAGCGGATATGTATGAGCTTGCCGTGTTCAAGGAGACCGTCGTGATGAGCGGCGACAACCTATTCTTCACGGTGAACATTCCTCAGGAAGCCATCGTGACACCCGAGACGATCGACGCTATCAGGGCTTCTCTTTCTCTGCAGACAGACGCCAACGAAGCGGTGAGTCTGACGAATAAATATCTCGGTCTGAAATAACTGCAGGTTAGTGCACTCGTTCCAAATACCGGGAAAAGGTCGGGCAAAGTCCTGAGACACAAACCAAGGCAGAATGAAATCTCTGAAAGCGGAATGCGATGAAATATGGAATTAACACATTGGATGACTTTGATTTCGGGTCCAAGGTGGTCCTCTGCCGTCTGGACCTGAACTCTCCCTTTGACAGGGAAAAGGAGTGTTTCAAGGACATCAGCCGCATCAAAGCGGCCGTGCCGACCGTGAAGGAATTGTCGGAGAAGGGGGCCAGTCTTGTCCTCCTGACACACCAGGGCGGAGATCTCGAGTACAAAAACTTCATCCCGACCGAGCTTCATGCCAGGGAATTGTCGGTGCTTCTCGGGAGCGAAGTGAATTTCATCGACGATATCTGCGGCCCCGCAGCCAGGGAAGCCATGCAAACCCTGAAAGACGGGGAAATAATACTGCTGGACAATGTCCGTTACATGGCGGAGGAGATGACACTGTTCGAGACCAAGCTCAAGTTGACAGCAGAGGAGCAAGCCAAAACTATCGTGATCAGAAAGCTGGCACCCTTTGCGGATATCTATGTCTGTGATGCTTTTGCGGCAGCGCACAGGGACCAACCGACGCTGGTGGCGTTCGAAGAGGTCCTTCCTTCTGCCATGGGCAGGCTTTTTGAGCGGGAGTATGAAGTCCTCTCCAAGATCATGACATCTCCGGATAAGCCCTGTGTGTTCCTGTTGGGAGGAGCCAAGGTCGAGGATGCCTTTCTCATGCTGCCCACGGTTCTCAGGGAGGATATTGCGGATAAGATACTCTGTGCCGGATTGGTTGCCCAGATTTTTATGCTGGCTGCGGATCGGGATATCGGAGCGCCTTCCAGAGAGATCATCTCTTTGAAGAAGCTGGACCCCTATGTGGACACAGCCAGGGATATTCTTGATGTGCATAGCGATCGAATTGTAATGCCCCAGGATTATGCCTATGTGGATGAGATACGGAAAGAGATCGATGCGACAAGTTTACCTGTGGACCATGTCATAGGGGATATCGGAATCAAAACAATAAACCATTACAAGGAAGAAATTTCCGGTGCAAAGACTGTCTTCGTCAACGGACCATCCGGGATTTCTGAGAAAGCAGAAACAGAGCTTGGAACCAAAGAGCTCTGGGCGCACATCGCCGCGGTTCACAATTTTTCGGTCATTGGCGGTGGTGATAGCATTGCTGCTGTCAATGCCTATGGCCTGGCTTCTGGATTCTCCTACATGTGCACCGGTGGGGGTGCCCTGGTGCGGTTTCTTTCGGGAGAGGAGCTCCCTGTTGTTCGGGCGCTCAAGAAATCTGCCGCAAAGTTCAAATCATGAACATCGATATACCCTACGCAAAAACTCATATCGACATCCATTTGCCGGATGACAATGTCCTGGACATTGTCAAATCCGGGGATCGCCGTCAGGCCGGAGAAGAAAAGTCCATCATCTTGAAAGCTCTCCATAATCCCATCGGATCGGAAAGACTTCGTGTCTTGTCAAACCACGCCAGGAGAGCGGCTATTCTGGTCTCTGATGTGACCCGGCCGTGCCCATCTCACAAGTTTTTGCCCTTTCTTGTTGATGAGTTGGAGGAGGGAAGGGTTGAGGAAATCAATATCCTGTTTGGGCTGGGCATTCATAGGAAACAGACAGAAAAGGAAAAGCGTGAATTGGTGGGTGAGTATGTCTGCCGGAAAGTTACAGGACTTTTGGAGCCGGATGAGAATCGGTTCAGTCTTTTGGGATACACGAAAGCGGGGACTCCGATTGAAATCTTTGAGGAGGCCCTCAATTGTGATCTGTTGATCGCCACCGGCGGGTTGGAGTACCACTACTTTGCAGGCTACAGCGGAGGGGCTAAGGCGGCTGTGCCTGGTGTGTGCGCACGGTCGACGATCGAGGCCAACCACAGCATGATGCTGCACGACAAAGCGCGGACGGGTGTGTTTGAGGGGAATCCATTAAGAATGGATATCGAGGACGCCGGGCAAATGGTCGGGATTGACTTTGTTTTCAATGTCATCCTGGATGACAGGAAGAATATCATTGCCGCAGTGTCAGGGAAAAACAATGAAGCCTACTTGGACGGCATAAAAATATACGATTCACTTTTCCAAAGGAAAATGAATCAGAAAGCGGACATCGTCATCACTTCTCCCGGGGGACATCCCAAAGACCTGAACCTCTACCAGGCTCAGAAAGCCCTCGATAACGTCAAAGAAATTGTCAAAGAGGATGGAGAAATCATTCTGGTGGCAGCTTGTTCGGAAGGCTTCGGCGAAGAGGTCTTTGCCGAGTGGATGGATCAGGCCAAGGATTATGATCGACTGTCGGCGAGAATACAAGAGAAATTCGTGCTGGGCGGCCATAAGGCGGTCGCTATCTCGAAAGTGCTTTCGAAAACCAGGGTATGCCTGTATTCTGAATTTGATGATGGAGAGACGGCTAGAATGGGTTTCCAGAAAATTTCAAACCTCCAGGTTTATCTGGATGCTAAAATTTCATCGGGAAAGCATGTCGATATAGCTGTGGTTCCCAGCGGGCGATTCGTGACATGCCAGAAATAGGGGCTGTTTCGTTGTTTCGAAAGATCGAAAACTCTGCGGGTTGAGGGGGGGAAGATCTCTTTGGTGTTCATCCTTTAATATGACTTCGAATTCCGCTAGAATGTGTGCGCTGAAGATGACAGGTTTCTAGAGCTGTTTTTGATTTTGGCTGCTCGAGATATGAAAGGAAAGGAACATGTTCGATAAGATCAATCAGAAAGTTCTCGAGGAATTGGAGCACATCGTCGGAAAAGACGGTTTGATCATGGACAGAGAAAGGATGCATGATTTCAGTCATGATGAATTTTCGCTCTTTGATATTTCCCATTACCCCGATGCTGTGGTCAAACCTCAGAAGACTGAGGAGGTCTCTCGAATCCTCCATATTGCCAACAAAGAGAAGATCCCCGTGACTCCCAGGGGAGGGGCGACAGGGATCTGTGGAGGGTGTGTGCCCGTGCACGGCGGGATTGTGCTCACGCTTGAGCGGATGAACAGGATAATGGAAATAGACACAGCGAACCAGATGGCTGTGGTGGAAGCGGGTGCGACTCTGATGGATTTTTACGATGCTGTGGAGGATGCCGGGCTGTTCTTTCCGCCTCATCCCGGAGAGGAGAGCGCCATGATTGGCGGCCTCATTGCCAGCAATGCCGGCGGCGCACGGGCGGTCAAGTACGGCGTGGTCCGTAATTATGTTCGTGGATTGGAAGTTGTGCTGGCGGACGGCACAATCATTCATCCCGGCGGAAAACTCATGAAGTCAAGTACAGGCTACAATTTGGTCAATCTTTTTATTGGCTCGGAAGGAACTCTCGGAGTTGTCACTCAGGCGACCATTCAGCTCATGCCTTCCCCGCAGGTGATCCGTTCGCTTATCATCCCCTATAACTCTTTGGACGAGGCCATGGACACCGTTCCATATCTGATCGTAAAAAAAATCTTGCCTTTAGCGGTTGAATTCATCCCGCGTGAGGTCATCGAAATAACCGAAAAGGCGATCAAGAAAAAATGGCCGGTTTCGGTCGGGAATACTTTTCTGCTGATTATGATTGATGCCACGAGTGATGATGAGATCGACAGGATGTCTGAGACCGTGGCAGAACTGTGTCTGGAAAAAGGCGCGCTGGATGTTTTCGTGGCCGACAATCCGCAAAAACAAGCCCAGGTCTTAGAAATAAGGAGCAAACTCTACGAAGCGGTCAAAGCCTTTGCTCTTGAGATATTAGATATCGTGGTGCCCCGGGCGGAGATTGCCAGACACTTCCAGTGCGTCCAAGAGATATCGCAGAAGTATGACATCTGGCTGCCAACCTACGGCCATGCCGCCGATGGCAATGTCCACACCCATATCATGAGAGCCAAGTATGAGGGCGGAGAATTGATCCCGCTCCCGGAGGAGGAGTGGAAGCCGAAGCTGGAAGCTGTCCGTAAGGAACTTTATGAGGATTGCCGGCAAAGAGGGGGCATGATTTCCGGAGAGCACGGGATCGGCGTGGTGAAAAAACACTATTTGCCGTATGTTTTGAGCGAAGCGGAAATAGACCTTATGAAGGGCATCAAAGCTCATTTTGATCCGCACAACATACTTAATCCGGGCAAAATTTTTGATGTTTAAACGTGCCGAGAGAGAAGGAACTGGAGGAGGGGATGAAGATTGTTGTATTTGAAGCAGAGTCTTGGGTCAAGCCTGTCTGGTCTGAGCTCGAACACGAACACGAGATAGGATTCGTCAAGGAATATCTGTCTCCGGCCAACATAAGCGGGCACGAAGAGGCCGATATCATATCTGTCGATATGTCCATTTTGAGCGGAGATGTGCTCAGCCGGTTCAGCCATCTCAAAATGATTGCTGCGCGCTGTACCGGAGTCGACAAAATCGATTTGAATTACTGCGGTAAAAAAGGAATTGTCGTGTGCAATGTGCCGCATTACGCGGAAAACGCAGTTGCTGAGCACGTGTTTGCCTTGCTTCTCTCCATCAGCCATCATATCGTTGAAGCAAGCGAACGTACGCGCAGGGTGAATTTTAGCTGGGAAGGGATTCAGGCTTTTGAGCTTCGAGGCAAGAACCTGGCTGTTCTCGGAACCGGTTCTATAGGGCGCCGGGTGGCGGAAATCGGAGGGGGATTTGGGATGAACCTGTTTGCCTTCGATATCGAACCGGATTGGAAATGGGCTGCGGATTATGGAGTGGAGTACCTTTCCTTCAAAGACACTCTGGGCTGCGCCGATATTGTAACCCTGCATGTTCCGGCCGTTCCGGGAGGCGGGTACATGCTGTCTGATGTTCAATTTGACTTGATGAAGGACGGTGTTGTGTTGATCAATACGGCGCGGGGGGAACTCATCGATCCGCGCGCACTGCTTCGAGCGCTGGCCGCCGGTAAAGTGGCCTATGCGGGATTGGACGTTTTGCCGGAAGAACAGGCCATAAGAGAGGACGGGGAACAGCTGGCAACCCTTCTCCGTCAAAAAAACGATATGGGGATATTGCTTGCCAACCAAATGCTGTTGAATCATCCGAAAGTGCTGATTACACCTCATAACGCGTTCTTTTCCAGGGAAGCCGTTCAGAAACTGCTGGATATCACGAAAATGAATATCTTGGGTTTTATCCAGGGAAAACCGCAAAATGTGATATGAGCACGCAGAAATCAGTGGTGTCGAAAAGGTGCCAGGCACCTTTTTTATGTTCAGAATTTAGTTTTTTCCTGGTATAATGGGAACACAACTGAATGTCCGCATCCCAGCAATCATAAAGGAGATAAGATGACCGGTCTTTCTGTATCTTATATGGGACTCAACCTGAGAAATCCGATTATCGTTTCCAGCAGTGATCTGACACGCAGCGTTGACAGAATTAAAAAGTGTGAAGAGGCTGGAGCAGGGGCTGTTGTTTTAAAATCCATATTTGAGGAGCAGTTTTTGGTTGAGGGCAAAATACCGGAGAGCGACTACGCAATTTATCCTGAAGCTCTGGACTATATGCGGTCCGGCAGTCTTATCGAATATGCCCCGCACAATTTAACGAATCTCATCGAGGATGCGAAGAAAGAGGTCTCTATACCCATAATTGCCAGCATCAACTGTCAAACTCCCTCTCTTTGGCCGAGTTTTGCCAGGCAGATTGAATTGGCGGGAGCCGATGGACTGGAACTAAACATATCCTTTCTTCCGATAAGCTTGGTCTCGCCCAGCATGGAGTATGAAGAGTCTCATGTGCGGATTTTGAAAGAGGTGAAAAAGGAAATTTCCATTCCGGTCGCCGTCAAACTCATGTCTCAGCTCACGTCTGTTCCACATATGGGACAGAGGCTGGCCGACTCCGGGTGTGATGCAGTTGTCCTCTTCAACTGGTTTCTCGAACCGGATATTGACATCAAGACAATCAAGACGAAATCCCTGATCGGCAAGGGCAATTTCAATCATTCATTGAGGTGGGTCGGGCTTAGTTCGGGCCGAATCAAGTGTGATATCGCTGCTTCGGGAGGCATTCAGAGCGCCGATGATATCATCAAACAAATTCTTGCTGGCGCTGCAGCCGTCCAAATATGCACGCTCTTCATGCATAAAGGCGTGGGAGAAATCCAGAATCTCATCAAAGGGTTGGAAGACTGGATTTCAGATCATGGATTCAGCAGCATTGACGATTTCAGGGGAGATCTGTCATTCAAAAGGCAGGAATTGACATTTCGTGATCTTGGAGAAGCCAGCGCTTTTTTCCGTGCCCAATATCTCAAAGCGTATTCTGTGAAATGAGCCATTGCCTGTGAGTGTGTTTTTTCAGAAATAAAAGACCCATAGGGGGAAAAAATGGAAAGAATTTCAGAAATCTTTGTTGTCCTGGAAAACCGGCCTTCAACACTGGGTGAGCTCTGCAGCCACCTCTCTGAGAACGGAATCAACGTGGAGGCCATCGGTGTATTCCAGGACACGGCCAAATTCTATGTGAAAAACATCAGCAAGGCGACGAAACTCTTGAAAAAGCTAAAGTATGAAACAGACATAAGAGAGGTTCTCAAAATCGATCTCGAGAATGTACCGGGTGCGCTGGCCGAAATTGCCGCAAAACTCGGTAACAAGGGCATCAACATCGAGTACTGCTATGGCACACTCAGCGCCAAAGGGAAAAGTGCTGCAGTCATCCTTGATGTTTCGAACATTGACAAAGCCATCAAGATTCTCAAATCCTGATTTATCCTATTGATTTATATAAAATATAAAGCGGTGTTTTCGTCTCTATCCCCGGAGTCCCATATGCAGCCAGGTTAAGACTTGGCTAAGTACGAATCCGCTTGGGACATCCCCATTCATTTTCTTGCATTCTCATTTTTGACGTGATAGAAGGAATAAACAATTTTTCTGATGAGGAGAGTTGAATGACCGCAAAGAAAAAGGGCATGCTGCAATCCTTTCCCACCACATTCTGGGTGGCCAATCTTATGGAGCTTTTCGAGAGGGGCGCCTATTACGGTCTCAATTCCGTTCTGGCTGTCTACCTGGTCGATCAGCTTGGTTTTGGGAATCAAGCTGTCGGATTCCTGCAGGGATTTGTCTATGCGCTCACCTATATCGTGCCCATAATTGGGGGAGCTTTGGCTGAGAGGCTGGGGTATCGACGAATGCTCCTCGTCGCCTTTTCAATGCTCTCCATCGGCTATTTTGCGGCAGGCAACATGAGCGCCTACGGACTGATCTTCATTTTTCTGCTCATCATGGCCACGGGAAGCGGACTCTTCAAGCCCATTATCACTGGAACCGTTGCCCGGACCACAACCAAGGAGACCAGCGGATTCGGTTTCGGCGTTTACTATTGGTGCATCAATTTGGGTGCATTCCTGGCGCCTCTGTTTGTCAGCTGGATCAAAGGTTTCGACTGGCAGTATATTTTCTTTTCGTCAGCCTGCTGGTGTTTCCTGATGCTTGTTCCGACGATTTTCGTCTACAAAGAGCCGGAGAGGCCCGAAAGCACCAAATCCCTGAGTACGGTGCTGAAAGAAGCCATGCTCGTGCTGAGCGATTCCCGGTTCATGCTCATGATCATGGTTTATTCCTGTTTTTGGATTCTTTATTTTCAGATGTTTGGATCGATTCTCTGGTATTTGCGTGATTTTATCAATCGAACGCCGGTGACCCAACTCATGAAGAAAGTCGTGTTTTTGAGGATATTCGAGTTTGATGCCGAATTTGTCACAGTCATAAATGCGGGCACGATCATTCTGCTTGTGCTCGTTGTCAGCCGACTCACAAAAAACATAAAACCTTTGCCAGTCATAGCTACCGGGGTCATTGTCGGTTCGGGTGGATTTGTGGTTTTAGCCCTCACAGATAATCCTTGGATGTTCATCCTCGGGATTGCCGTCTTTTCCATCGGTGAAATGACCGCTCACCCCAAATACTACAGCTATGTCGGGCTTATTGCGCCGAAAGACAATGTCGGCACATACATGGGCTATGCATTCCTTTACGGGGTTTTTGGAAGCCTTTTCGGGAGTAATCTCGGAGCAATTTTGTACGAACGAATGCTCAAGCCACTCGCTCCTGATCCGGATGGTCTGGCGGCTGGAGTTCCGCTTGCCCCGCAGGTGTTGGGACAAATTCGTGTCTTTTGGATGATATTTGCTGTTCTGGGCGTGGGGTGCCTGCTAGGTATGCTTCTCTACAATAAGTTCTTTTCCGAGGACACGCCCGAATCAAACCGCGGGGCATGGATGATCATGTTGGGTATCTATTGTGTATTGGCGGCGGCTGGTCTGTATTTTCTTGTCTACTCAGTCTTTCTCACCGGTCAAATCAATTGGAGAACCATGGTTCAAGCTCTGATATTGCTCTTTTTGGGAACGGGGGGTGTTAGAATCAGTCTGAGGAGGAAAAAATGAAGTCTTTAACAGAATATTTGACTTTCACAGTTCCCAAGAGACGCGATTTTATCAATATCACTTCTGACGTTGAAGCTCTCGTGACCACCAGTGGCGTTCGGGAAGGCCTCTGCCTGGTCAATGCCATGCATATCACGGCAAGTGTTTTTATCAACGATGATGAGCGGGGCTTGCATCAAGATTTTGAAAGGTTTTTAGAGGGACTTGCCCCTCACGAGCCTGTAGCCGGGTATTTGCACAACCGGACAGGTGAGGACAATGCCGATGCCCATCTGAAGCGGACAATCATGGGGAGAGAAGTGGTTATGGCCATCACTGGTGGACGACTGGATTTCGGCCCCTGGGAACAAATATTTTACGGGGAATTCGATGGACGTCGCCCCAAGCGAATACTGGTAAAGATTATTGGAGATTAAAAGGTGCCTGGCACCGTTTTCAGCCTTTATGGCTGATGGCGTCCGAGACGGTTTTGGTCTGGGAGATGAGGGATTCGTTGATGAGTTGGGAGATGAGGTCAAAGGCCTGAATAATTTTTGTGTTGGAGAGGGAATAGAAGACGTTAAGGCCGTCGCGCCTCGCTTTGACGATGCCTTTTGTCCTCAAGATGGCCAAATGCTGGGATAGATTTGCCTGGCTGATTCCCGTTCTTCCCACGATTTCATTGACCGTCATTTCTCGCTCTCGAAGGCTATCCAGAATTTCCTGTCTTTTCGGGTTGGCCAGTGTTTTGCAGACGTCGGAATGCAGCGTGTAGAAATCCTTCTTTTCCATTTACTTGCCTCCCACAACCTGCTTTTTCAAAGATTTTATTCAGGTTTTTTAATATTCAAATATTCATAAATTATTATAACTTATTTCACGGCAAAATCCAAAATTCTCTGATAGGGCTAACTGGTTCAATCCTATGGCAACTCTCGATTAGCGTGGGGGCATGGGGCCATCCAAATGGGTGGCAGTCATGCACACATCGGTCCTCATGACTTTGCCATGGCCTTGTGGCCGGGAATTCCGTTAGGGCTCAGTTTTGTTTGGGATAGAGAAGGGAATTGAACAGGAATTTGTATGTGCCGTGGGACTGTGCCCTGTGCTGGCATTTGAAGCCGATGAGGATGATGTGACCTTTTTTGTGCGTCAAGTCAACGACAGCCGCTTTTCGGGCAATATAATCTTCGCCCAGCAGCCAGCCGCTCATCAGAACATCCTCCTCGGGATAGCTGGCCACGACGGTCCTATCCCAATCACCTGTGGGCATCCATGTCGTCAAACCCAGGCTTCTCGAGAAAATTCCGACGGCTTCCTTTGGCATCCCAAACCCGATGGGTGTGGCTGTGTTCACTTTGAGTTTCAACAATGACGTGGGGCAGAAAAACTTGGCTCGGTCGACTTTTGCCAGCATGTTGTCCACGGGTGCCGCAAACTCTTTCAAGACCAGGTCACAGGCATTGTTTAGAGTGACGAGAACTCCACCCTTTTCCACAAAAGCCTTTAAGGCCTCTATGCCTTCTTTGCCGATCCCCCCCTCGTATTCCGGGGGAATGACCATACCTCGGAAATATCTGGCATAGGGGTGATTGGGGCCGGGTTTTCCCAGCTTGATCATGTCCGCATCCTCGCTGGCAAAGACAATCACATCATACTTTGCCGCCAAATCGACTTTCTTCTTTTTCGTCCCTTTGAAATCTTTGTTGTGCAGGGTAGTGAAGGGAATGCCCATGTCATCGAAGACATAGCGGGTCCAGCCCTCATCCATGTTGGACCGCCAGGACTGATAAAGACCGATCCTGGGATTTTCTAGAGCATACATCGGAATATCCGGTAGCGCGTCCAATTCATAGACATTCACATGCCATTTCTGGAGAATTTCAGGTAGAACCTTTTGTACTTCTGGCGTGTTCTTGATGACGAATCCTCCGAGGCAAAGGTTGATATTGTCTGTATTGAAGACTTTTTTTGTCCTGAAAACCTCTGCATTCTGTTTCAGGAGTTCGAACACAACGCCGTAAGAAGCATTTTCCTTCGGACAGAGGGCAACGTAAGGCCTGGTTTCCTGGGGCGGTTTTATGGTGGGGTAGGGAATCTCGTCCACTTTGTTCAATTCTGTCTTGAACGGCCTCTCGATCTGTTCGCACCGCACACCCATTTGAAGGGGAAGTGTCCATCCGGCGTTGTCATACGGAGGTATGGGAGGGCCGCCTGGATACTGCCGCAGATCGGGGTATTTCTGCCTTTCCAAGAGGGCTTGAGCATAGGACCTGTAGGGCTGTCCCATCAAAACGACAAAGGAGCCGGCTGGAAAAACCTTCCCATCCGCAACAAACTCCTGTTCCGCTCGATGAATCTCAACACCGCCGAATTTCAATATCTCGAGCATCTTTAGTGTCGTTGGATAGTCCGACTGGGACTTCGGGATGACAAACGCATAGGGTTGGCCTTCCGGTTGAACCTCGATCGATTCCTTGCACATCTGGTAAAAGTTGTACAGGAGGGCCTCCTTGTGAAGGTGTGCTGTTTTCGCCAGACTCATGGAAACAATATGGTCGTACTCAACAATATCTCTCAGTCTCCACCAGCCGCCCGGCCATGGATCTGGAAACTGCATGCGTTTTTCTGTGTAAGATTTAGGAATTTCAGTCGGATCGACGTAGATAGGCGCCGCGATTCTCACCGATGCCAGCTCACTCAAGAGGCCGATGGAATTGTGCAGCCAGGAGGTGTCATCGCAGGCCCCGATCCACCATCCTGTGAAACTGCGGTCATAGACAACCCCTTTTTTACCCTGCTGCTGAAGATCATAGGCCATGTTTGTGCCAAAAAGGGCAACTCCCCGCCAGACCAGCGGATGGACAGTGGGCACGGGCGGATTCATGAAGGGCGGGACAAAAATCCTGGCACCCGTTGAGCCCATTTGATGTTCATCGATATGAATTTGCGGAATCCAGTCATGGTAAAGAACCTTGGTTACGGCCCTTGTCTCGGGAAGATTGAACATGAACCAATCGCGGTTGTTATCATGTCCGGCATAGTGGTGATAAAGCCAGGGCATCTGACCCCCCTCATATTTGGTCCCAACGTATTTGCGGAACCATTCTGTGACCATTTGGTGGCCGTCAGGATTGATGTGCGGCATTAGAAGGATGATGACGTCGCTGAGCACCTTGTCGGCGTTAAAGGGCGTATTGCCTGTTACCAGGTCATAAGCAAATTCCATGGACATCTGGGAGGCCCCGATCTCTGTGGCATGTTGGCTGCAGGTGATGCAGGCCATAACCTTGCCTTCTTTGGCCAACTGTTTGGCTTGTTCTCTGGTGAGATCTCGCGCGTCCCTCAATTTTTTAGAGATAGCGCGGTATTTATCCAGATTGGCCATGTTTTCCGCGGACGTGATAACAGCCAAGAGCATTGGTTTTTTCAGCACGGTTTCCCCGATGGTCAACACTTTGATTTTGGCTGATTCCTCGTCCAATTTTTGGAAATAGGCCACCATTTGGTTATAGTCGGCCAGTTTACGGTCCGCCCCCACCTTGTGACCCAGAAATTCCTCCGGGGAAGTCTGGGCTAATGAGTGGGAAGAAATAAGGAACAGGGCTAAAAGACCAAAGACCAGAATTTTTTTTCTCATGAATTCCTCCTCTTTTGTGTTCATGTCTGGTTTTGCGCACGATTCGCATAAGCCGTGTCTGAATCGATCCCTTATCATTGGGCCAGATCGAATGAACCAGAGATTTTTTCTATCACCCCACCGGCACTCTGTCAAGGGAAAATGCAGGTAAAAGATAAGGGGGCAATTTCGGCCGCTCTGGTACGACTAAATAATTTCAACACTCTTGACAAGGAATGAAGTGTCCAATGTGGCATGGTCAAGACGTTTTTTTATGTTTGTTTACGGACAAATGCATGAAAAACACCGCTAATATTGACAAAATACATGTGAATCACTAGGATTGGCAGGGTGCAACATGAGAATAACGGATAGAAAAAAAGAATTCACCTTACTTCTTGTTTGTATGGTTTTTTGCCTTGTTTCCATGGTTTATTCCCAGGAGCAGCAAGAGCCTCAGGTTGATCTCTCTGAAACTGTGAAAAAATCGTCTCTATCGGATAAGTTCGAAATCGGGATACACTTCGGGCCATGGACACTGAAGCCCATATCTAATTTTTTTGAGGAAGATCTCTTGGATAAGATCAGTGAGGAGATCAGGGGAAAAATCAAGGATGAACTCACCGATAAATACCCGCAACTCGTCGAAGCAGACTATGTGGATGAGCTCAAATTCAGCACCAGCGGTTCGAATTTCGGCGTTGAGATCAGGTATTTTCCCAAAGGTCGGGACGGCTCCTTCAGTCTTGGCTTCTCCCTTGAAAGGACAAAAATCAAGGCCAGAGTCGAAGGTCCGGTTACTCAGGAATACACGGATAGCACCTATGCGCAAGTGGATTCTGTTGCCTATATCACGGCCAGTCCTCTGACGACAAACCTGAGTTTTCGCTGGGACATCAAGCCCGAGTGGCGTGTTTCACCCTTTTTCGTTACGGGATTTGGCGTGGCGGCTTTTGTCGGGGAAGCGGGTTATGAGTATTCGGGCAATTATGTTTGGGCCGGCCCCTCTGATACTATCGGCGAATCAGATGACAGAACCTTCAAAGAGTGGGAAGAAGAAATAGACGCGAACATTCCAAATATTTTTTATCTTTTCCAACTTCAGATGGGTGTGCGGGCTAGGATTGTCCCCCGGGTGTCAGCGAATGCTGAAGTGGGAATATGGGATGGATTTGTTTTTAGGATAGGTTTATTCTTCAGATTTTAAATTATCGACTCCGTTCTCCCTTGCAGCCGCTGCCGAATTTCTTCTTATTCCGCCTCATTCTCTTGAAAAATATTGATAAAGAGCTATAATCACCAAAGACAAGAATGCTTCTTGTCGCGTTTTTTGATCACGGAATGCAAGGACCGTGCTAGATGGGGAGCTAGCGGTGCCCTGTAACCTACAATCCGCTAAAGTAGGGTCGAATTCCTTGCCGAGGCTGGACTTTTTCTGTTTAGTGTTCGGGTAAGTGGTGTTGACGGTATGGTCCTGCGCAAAGAACGCTTTGTAAACCCCGTCAGGACCGGGAGGTAGCAGCGGTAGCAGAGTCGTCTCTTGTGCTGCAGGTAAGCCTTGCCTGAGCTAACTGTCCGGATAACGCAGGGGGAGTGCAGTCGGAGCGGGTGCACGGTCCTTTTTTTACCGCAATAGCTCAGATGCTCGTGAGCACGGCGTGGGCCAAGTGGATTCGCTTCCTGACTTCCAGGCCATAGGGGCACACCTCTTCACACATCCCGCAATCCTGGCATGAGGCCGCCTGCTCCTTCGGTTCCAGTCTCGCGTAGGAGTCTATGGCCCGCTGCTGTTTCATGTAGTTCTCATAATAGGCTAAATAACGAAGTATTTCTGTTGTCCTGACACCGGAAGGGCACTTCGACTGACAGGTCCCACACATGTGGCAGTAATCTTTCGCGTTTTTGACCACATGGTGATAGAGCGCGGTGCTCTGTTCGGATGATAGCTCCTGGCCGACCACGGCCAAATCTTCTTCCAGCTGCTCATAGGTCAACATTTCTGTGTTGACTGAGGCAATGTTCGGGTTTTCGAGCGCCCATTTGATCATCATCTGAAATATTGATTGACCCTCTGTCTTGTATCTTCCCAAATCCTGTCTCTTTCCTCCGACTTTGAGGACCTTCATGGCGATTATGCCCACATCATGCCTTTTGGCTAGAGAGAGAAGATGACGTATACCGCTGGCTCCGAGGTAATCCTCGTGGGTCTCGATATCTTTTTCGGATTTTTGAATGTCAAATACGTTGTATCCGAGCTGGATCACGTCGTAGTGGCCGCACTCGATGGCCTTTGTGACAACTTGGTGATGATTCCCGTGGCAGGATATACCCGTGAACCTGCATTTTCCCGCTCTTTTTGCTTTGTCATAGGCTGAAAGGACCCTCTCATCTGTGAGAATCTCTTCTGTCCCGGCGCCGTGGATATGGAGCACATCGATATAGTCGGTTTGGAGCCTGCGCAGGCTCCCGTCAACAGTCTCTAAAATGGATTCTTCACTCCATTTTTTCCGGACATGAAATTTTGTCCCCACATGAATTTTGTCTCGTCCGTATTCCTTCATCAGCCGGCCGATCAATCGTTCGCTATTGCCGTTTTGGTAGGTATGCGACGTGTCGATGTAATTGACACCCCTCTCCACAGCCTGAGCGAGGATTGGCCATTCCGGGACAGGACTTCCTCCCAGAGAGACCTCAGAAATAAAGAGGCCGGTTCTGCCCAATCGCCTGTAGTGCATCTGCCCTTTTTTCACCATTTTGTCTCTGATATCGTTTTTTTGGCTGCTGATGGAAACCACTGGGACTGAAAGTGCTCCCAGGATCAGGTTTTTAAAGAAGATTCGTCGGCTTTTTTCGGGCATGACCGTTCCTTTCATTATAATTTTCAGGTTACCAGGCCGATTTTTTTAAGGACATCCCTCACTTTGTGTTTGTCTCGGTCTGTCATGTCCTGGAGCGGGAGCCGGCAGGGGCCTCCATAGAATCCAATCAGGTCCAAGGCATATTTGATGGCGGGGATACCGTGCTCGACAGTAAGGGCTTGGTTGAGGGGGACAAGGTCATGTTGGAGTTTCTTGGCTTCGTCCCAACGCTTCTCCAGAAAGAGTTTGTAGAGATGAACGCACTGGCCGGGAGCGATATCCGCCAAAGCGAGGATGCCGCCGCTCGACCCCATCATGAGCCCAGGATAGAGCATGCTGCCCGCGCCGAGAAGGAAATCGAAACTCGGGTCCAGTAGAGGGATCACCCTATTCAAGAATCCCATGTTTCCTGAGCTGTCCTTGATGCCGGCAATCCTTTCGTGTTTCGAAAGCTCGATCAAGAGCTCTGGAGTGAATGTGAGGCCTGTGTAGCGGGGGATGTGATAGATAATAAGGGGGACCTTGGCTTGGTCGGCAATGGTGAGATAGTGTGTTTTAAGAGCTTCTTGAGTCATCAGGGCTTTAAAATAGCTTGGTGTCCGGATCAAGATAGCGTCGATGCCGAGATCGGCTATTCTGTTGGAAAATTCAACCGTGATTTTTGTCGATTCTCTGGCTGTGCCGGCGATGATTGTTTTGTCTGGAGACGATGCGTCAATCGCCGCTTTAACCAGCTTTTCGATTTCATCATCGGAGAGATAGACACTCTCGGCCGTGGAACCGGAAATGACATACCCGGACAGATCAAATTCATTGTATCTTAGGATGTTGTCCTCGAATTTTTCGAGATAGATGTCCTCATTGGCAAAAGGGGTTGTGAGCGGTGCAAAAATGCCTTTATACCGTTTTCCCATTCGCTAACTCCCGTGTCATTTCATGGCGATTAAGGAACAATTGTTCGAAAAGGTGCCTGGTACCATTTCAGGTATCTTGCTCGATGTCTCGGAGGTCTTTTTCGTCCAGGCCGAAATAATGACCGACCTCGTGGAGGACAACATCCTTCACCTTCTGTTTGATCTCTTCTTCTGTGGCGCTGAAACGGACAATAGGCTCCTGATAGATCACGATCACATCCGGCGGAAGGTTTCCGTAAAAGGGGCCTCGGTGGGTGAAAGGCACTCCGTGGTACAGGCCGAAGAGAGTGCTTCCTGGTGGAATGTCCATCCGTCGCAGCACTTCCCTGGATGGTTTGTTCTCGACCATGACCGTGATATTTTCCAGGCGTTTTTTGAAGTCCTCGGGCAGGCTTTCCAGGGCTTCATCGACGAGCTTTTCGAATCTTTTTTTGTCCATCAAGGGATTGCTTTCTTATTTTTCGATTCCATCTCTTGCCGGGACATCGTTCTTGTAGTAGTGCTTGATTTCCTTCATTTCGGTGACAAGGTCTGCTCTGCGTATCAACGACTCTGGAGCGTATCTGCCTGTCAGGATGACCTCGACGCTCGCAGGTTTCTGATCGAGAAAGGCGTGGACCTCCTGTTCTTCGAGCAGGTTGAAATACATGGCCACGTTGATCTCATCCAGAATTATCAACGTGTATCTGTTTGACAGCATGGCTTTGAGGCTTTTCTTCAGCCCCTCCTTGGCCTTGCGGATATCCTCAGCGTCAGGATCTTTGGTGACATGCACGAATCCCTTCCGCCCGAACTGCTCGATCGTGATAAAGGGGGCAACCTGTTTTATGGCGTGAAGTTCCCCGTAATCCTGCCCTTTGAGGAATTGTCCCACAAAGGTTTTTAGACCACGGCCTGCCGCGCGGAGCGCGAGTCCGAGTGCCGCTGTTGTTTTTCCTTTGCCGTTTCCAGTGTAGATCTGAACGTACCCTTGGAAATTGCTTTTCTTCCGTTTAGCGGAAGGTTTTTCAGAGGCTTTTTCAGGCGTTTTGGTCAATTTATCGTCCACAATAACTATATTTTAATCCCTGGGAGGAGTCAACATCGGAATTTTCAAATGCCGGGGTATTTGTGCTATAATCTGCGGCATGCTAGATGCCAAAATGGTCCTGGAAAACCCGGATTATGTCGTACAGAAGATGTCTGCGCGCGGCCTGGATATCGATCTCGATGAGTTCACGACCGTTTCTGCAGAAAAAAAGAAGTATTTGAGAAGGATCGAAGACCTCCGCCATGAACAGAATAAGACATCCAAGCTCATCGGCCAGATGAAGAAAAATGGTGAGGATCCAGCGGAAATTGTTGCAGAAATGAAGGCGATATCCGATGAGATCAAAGACCTCGATGGCCGTTTCAAGGATCTCGATGTGCGATTGAGCGCAATCCTCATGAACATTCCCAACATTCCGCATGAATCGGTTCCAGCGGGTGTTGCCCCAGAGGATAACGTGGAAATGAGGCGGTTCGGAGAAAAGCCTCAGTTTTCTTTTTCGATAGAGCCCCACTGGGATATCGGACAAAGACTCGGTATTCTCGATTTCGAAAGAGCCTCAAAACTTGCCGGTTCACGCTTTGCCGTTTACCTGGGTGCCGGGGCCAGACTCGAGAGAGCCCTGATCAATTTTATGCTGGACCTCCATACCAAAAAGCAGAGATACAGAGAGGTTATCCCCCCGTTTATATCCAACGAAGCCTGTCTCACAGGGACAGGCAACCTCCCCAAGTTTGAGGAAGATCTGTTCAAACTGGAAAATTACAGCTGGTATATGATCCCCACGGCCGAGGTTCCTCTTGTCAATCTCTACAGAGAGGAAATTCTCGATGAAGAGATTCTTCCGCAAAGGTTTGTGGCCCACACCCCTTGTTTCCGGAGCGAAGCCGGATCCTACGGCAAAGATATTCGCGGCCTGATCCGGCAGCACCAGTTCAACAAAGTGGAGCTAGTCAGTTTCACTCTTCCGGAGAATTCTTACCAGGAACTGGAGCGCTTGACCTCGGATGCCGAAGAGGTCTTGAAGAGGCTGGGCTTGCATTACCGTGTGGTGATGCTGTGTGCAGGGGAAATGGGTTTTGCCGGAGCCAAGACCTATGATCTCGAATTGTGGATGCCCCACAGACGAAAATTTCTGGAAATTTCATCCTGCACCAACTGTGAAGACTTCCAGGCGAGGCGGGCGGATATCCGCTTCAGAAGACAGCCTACGGCAAAACCCGAATTCGTCCACACCCTCAATGGATCAGGTGTTGCTTTGGGAAGAACGGTGAGCGCCATCCTTGAGAGCTGCCAGCAGGAAGATGGCTCCGTTCTCATTCCGGAGGCCCTCCGGCCCTACATGGACGGCCTGGAAAAAATTGCACCGGCCTGATTCTTTCCTGTAAAAACCATCGCCTCCCGCTTCATTATAGGAGCGGCGTCAAAATCCGGAATGAGCCTCGACATTCCTTCGGACCAGCTTTGGAAATGCCGCCTTTCCGGCTCCATCCCAGATCCATATTCCCTTAAAAAGAAGAACATGTTAGAATAACGACTCCCCGGATATCCCTACGGAGGGATGGCCGAGTGGTTGAAGGCGGCGGTCTTGAAAATCGCTTCACGAGCAATCGTGACGGGGGTTCGAATCCCTCTCCCTCCGTATTTTCCACAGCATAACCCCCACTCCTTCCGTCTTTTGGGGAGCATCTCCAAAACCGTGATGGGACAAGCTTCTGATCATTCGCTAAGCCTTTCAGCATGGATTTGGAGATTTTCCTTTATGAGTTTACCCCCACCGTCTACTTTTGATTTTCGCGGAACAGGCCTTCTGAAATTACTTGACATGTTGCCCATTATTGAATTAAATTTTCTCGATTCTTGAGTAAACAAAGTACGCAGGGGTAAAGAGGTCTTTGTGGGTGACATCCAAGGAGTCGTGGAAAGCAGGAGGATAACTCCTTCATTTAATGTGTAGCCATAGTCCATGAGACAAATTCTGATAATCTGGAGAAACAGATCCAATTTATTGGATAAATTCAGATTTTTGGATAGAAGTCATTCTTTTCTTGAAATGAGTGAAAGACTAAATCGTTGATAATAAATGAATTTAGGCAAGTGAACATTTTGGCACAATATTTGCTTTTTGAGTCTCGAGAACTGGGTTTGAAGGAGAAATTTCGCCCGCAGATAGGCTGAATCATCTATTGTTGAGATTCCAATCAATCTGAAGGGGGGTGGTAATCCAACAGGTAATCCATTAAAAGCATAAGGGACAGTTTCCATCATAGCGGATGGAGGCACGATTTTTCGCATTTTAGGCATGAAATAATCGTGAACTAAAGGGGAAAAATGAAGGAGGGAATATGAGTGAAAAACACAAAGCGAGATGGATAGTTTTCGCGATGGTTTTCTCTCTGCTGCTCTGTGTGGCCTTGACCGCCCAAACATACAAAGGGTCTATCAAGGGCCATGTGAGAGACAGCGAGGGGAATCCGCTGCCGGGAGTGACCGTATCCATCGATAGCTCTACGGAACTACGAAAAAACCTTACTGTCATCACCAACGATGAAGGGTACTATTTCTTTGCCTCTTTGACACCGGGGGAATTTGCAGTCAGAGCTGAGCTGGAGGGATTTACAAAATATGTTCAGACTGGAGTGAAACTCAATGTCGGCGAAACAGCCATTGTCGATGTCACTTTGACCATGACCACCCTGGAAGAGACGGTCACGGTTGTCGCCGACTCCCCGCTTGTCGAAACGGCAAAATCGTCTCTGGGTGAGACAATCGACAGCACGTATATCGAATCTCTGCCCACGCTGAACCGAAACTTTATGGACCTGGCCGCTCTGGCTGCCGGTGCCGCGGTGGATCCTGCCTCCGGCCGGATCGCAGCCAGCGGTGAGCGGATGAGGTCGATGAATATCATCATCGACGGGGTCACCAACAATGACAATGTGGCCAATTTCGGTCAGATCCTTGTCGACCAGTACAACCAGGACACGATCGAGGAATTTGAGGTCATGACCTCGGGCTACAATGCCGAATACGGTGAGGCCTCCGGTGCGGTGGTCAACATGATCACCAAATCAGGGACAAACACTTTTGCCGGCTCTGCATTCTTCTATCACCGGAACGATGCCCTCGGCGCTTCACCTATCGAAGACCAAGAGCCGGCCATGCTCAAGCGCTTTGAATACGGATTTACCATCGGAGGACCTATCATCGAAGACAGGGTCTGGTTCTTTGCCGCCACTCAGTTCGTGAATCAGAAACAGGGCGTGGAATATGATTTTTCCATTGTGCCCGAAGAGCTGAAATATGATTTCTTCGGCCGGCCTGAAAACTTCGATGCCGAGCCCAAGACTTCCGATCAAACATATTTCTTGAAACTTTCAGCCATTCTCAGTGAATCTAACAGATTCACCTTTTCCGGCATGTACTTTCCGAACGAAAAAACAAACTGGGTGGGAGATTTAAGGTCAGGACAGCCCATTGGTGGGGGAACCCTGCCCAGTGCCGGACACGCCGTGAAAATTCCGGGCTGGCAGTTCAAGTTCAACCTGTCCACCACTTTTTCACAGAAGGTTTTTCTGGAAAGCAACATCGGCTACCTGAGCAGGAAGGATATCAACGAGCCGAATGCTTCTGAAACACCGTTTGAGGCCTTCCCTAACTTTACTTCAGGAAGAGCTCTTGAAGACCCCAGGGAATTCCGGAACAAGAAATTCCAGTGGTCCGAGGATCTGACATTCTTTGTCGATAACCTGGCGGGGAACCACACATTCAAGACAGGATTCAGGTTCATCAACGACAACCAGAGCGGCTATCTCCTGATTCACAACATGGTTCAGTATGCCACGGACAGCCGGGCAATTCCTGTTATCACTATCGCCTTTGAAGAAGTAGGACGCGGCAGACAATATGATGTGACTCTCAGAAGCTACGGCGCCTATATCCAGGACAGCTGGGAAATCCTGGATAACCTGGTCCTCAATCTCGGCTTCCGATACGACACCATGTCTCCCTGGAATCATAACCAGTTTTCTCCGCGGTTCGGTTTTTCTTGGGATCCGTTCAAAGACCACAAGACTGCTATCCGGGGGCACATCGGCCGGTTCTATGACCACCAGACAGGTAATGCTCTTCTCCTGGATGAAAACTACGGGGGATTTGGGCTTGTCACCAAAATCTATTTCGGACTCGCTGAATTTCTTGGCGGCCCGCCAACGCCTGGAATCGAGCTCCCGCCGTCAGAGATTCGCTTCCTCGAGGAACCTTTCAAGACACCCTACTCCGATGTCTGGGGCATCGGGATCGAACGGGAAATCCTTCCCAATCTATCCCTGTCTTTGGAATTTACCGATCGGAACGGACGGGATATTTATAGTCAGAGAGTGGTGAACTGGAAGCTAGACAACACGGGGACCACAGACGGCGGGCCGAAACGGCGTGCCATCGGGTACGACAATTATTCAGATTACACGTCATTCCATGTGTCTCTCGAGAAGAAATTCAGCCACGGCTTTCAGTTTATGACGAGCTACACCTGGTCCAAGTGGAGAGATGTCCTCAACGACAACTTCAACAGCACTCCTGAAGATTCCAATGATCTGTCCAAAGATTACGGGCCTGCCCAGTACGATATCCCGCACAAGTTTGTCTTCAGTGGAACGGGCAATCTCCCCTATGGTTTTCAACTGTCGACCCTTATCACAGTGCAAAGCGGGCTACCCTACAGCGCAGCAGCTCTTTTTGATAAAAACAATGACGGTCGCTCTGACAGGCCTGATGATCCTGTGGCTGAGAAGAGAAATGTCTTCAGAACGCCTTACTATGCACGTGTGGATGCCCGGATCGGAAAATTCTTCTGGGATGGCCGGATCAACATTTTTGCCGAAGCCTTTAACCTGTTCAACAAGCAAAATGTCTGGCAGGTGTTCAACAACTGGTATGATCAGGAGGCATTCGGTGATGCCCAGACCTATTTCCACGGGCGGGTTATCCAGCTTGCCGTGAGACTAAATTTTTAAACTGATGACAACCGGGGAACGCTCCCTCGTTCACCGGATCCTTATTTGGTGATCCCTATTTTTGATTCTTGAGGTCTGGCTTCGCCAACTTAAACAAAACATTATAAATAGAAAAAAAAAGAGGGCATTTTCTGCGCTTTAACGCTTCTTTTGGGGCCGGAAATTGTCTTATATGCAAAGAAGGGTTTATTATCTCAATAGTTCATGTCAGAGTGTTCTAAGTGAAGAGACTCGATTCTGTCTCCTGTCCCATTGCAGAGAAAAAGAAGACTAATATCTGCAGCAGGGAAGGGGGTCGTAGATTTTGATAATTCGGGGAAAGATGATAGAATAAGCACCGCGTCTATCCAGGGCGGAGAGGTGCTGGAGTGGCTGATCAGGGTCGCCTGCTAAGCGATTGTGCCGGCATCAACCGGTACCGTGGGTTCGAATCCCACCCTCTCCGCCAGCCTGCAATAGCAACCTTTTCATTTCCGGTGCCCTCTAAGTTTTATTTTTGCCCAATTGATATTTTTTTGATGTAGACGGCGCATAGGAAGAACTTTTTGAAAAAAATTCCGTTTATAACGGTGAGATCGTCATGAACTCGAGGAGGGAGCCCGATGCATAGAGCTAAACTGCTGCAGCGACTGACTGTCATTGTACTTTTCCTTGTTGTTTTTGCGGTGTCTCTTGTCGCGGAGGAAAAGGACATTCTTCAAAAAATCTCACATTTAATGGATAAAGATGAGTTCGACCAAGCACTCGTACTGGTGAACAATGGGATTCAAAAATACGGCGAAACAGCCGATCTGGTCAACACGAAATACAAAATTCTGCTGGCTTTGGAGAAATATGGGGAGGCTCTCAAGACTTTCGAAAAAATCATCGAAAGGGTGGGGGAGGCCCCTGAAGTCATGGTCGACAAAATCAAGCTTCTCTTTATACTCCAGAGATACGACGAAGCTCTCGATACAGCACTCGAGGTGGAACAAAAATCAGAGGGGCAATCTCCGTACACCAGCTTTTTTATTTTTCGAATATATTTGGCTCAGAAAAAGAAAGAAACGGCCTATGAATGGCTGGAAAAATCCGTCGATAGGGGTTTTGATGCTTATGAATATTTGCTGCAAAATGAGTTTAAGGCCCTCCATGATGACAAGCAATTCAAAGATCTTATCGCCAGGATGAAGGCCAAAACAGGCATCGATCAACCGGCCAAAGATTTTTCAGGGTCTCTGCTGTCCGGCGGGGTCTACTCCCTGAACCAGGACAGAGGAAAAGTTATCCTGATAGATTTCTGGGCCACCTGGTGCCCTCCCTGTGTGGCCGGTCTTCCCGAACTCAAGAGTTTATACGAAGAGCTTCATTCGAAAGGATTTGAGATAATCGGGATAAGCCTTGACACAGAGAGGGGGAGACTCGAGAAATTTCTAAAGAAGAGATCGGTCCCCTGGGGGATTGTTTTTTCCGGAAAGGGAATGGATGATGACGCCGCAAAGTTGTACAAAATCACTTCTATTCCCAAGTATTTTCTCATAGATAGAAAGGGGATTTTGAGGTTGGCCTCTGACACTGGAGGTGAAGCTCTGGCTGATGCGGTGAGGAAGCTGATTGAAGATTGATTGTCGCCTTCTTGCGGGTTGGGTCTCACCGAACAGAGGATTCTGATTTGCCGTGGTGATGGCATTCATTATCTGAACATCCGCCCAAAAAAGCCATTCTCTCATACCTGCAAAATTCTCGTGTGGATGGCCATTGGTTTTGCCTTTTGGGAAGATTTCTGGTACTTTTGAGCGGAAACTCGAAGGAAAAGACAATGAGCAAAAGCATAAAGATTTCACTCTCAAAAGACCAATTCCAAGACCTATTGAAGCTGGTTTACCTGGGCAATTGGCTTATCAATTCCATCCGTTCAGTGGACGACCAAATTCCAGTGTTTGATGATATCCTGGACCAGATTTTATCCATTGCCAGAAGGGAAAAAATGGAGAATACTGTCGATTTTGACGCGGGACTCAAAAAGCATTATCCCACGGCTGAATTTGAGGATAGCCTCAACGAATATATCGACGAATATGACAGCGAGCTGTTTTGGGAAGGCTTGCTCTTGCGGCTTGTCGAGCGTGATCTCATCAAGAAATATGGGGAAGATGCTGTGAAAGGGATGAGTTTTGATGAAATCGTGGACAGGGAGAGGCCTTTTCGCGAAAAATATCAGAGGGAATTCGAACAGAACGGCATCGAAAATTTAATCCTCAGATACTAAACTCTCACAAGCCGAGCTGCAATTTATGACAATAACAAAGAACTTCTCTTCGCTCAGGAGGTTCTGCTTAAGAATTGCGCCAGACGTTCCCGGTCGAGGTTCCCTCCACTCAAAACACAAACGACTTTAGATCCCTGGGGAATCCGGAGCTTATTATGGAATAGGGCAGCAAAACTCGCCGCCCCGGCAGGTTCGGTGAGAAGTTTGGTGCGTTCCAAAATGAGGCATATGGGTTCGATGAATTCATCATCGGAGAGAAGGACCAGTTCATCGACATATTTTTTAACGAGTGCGAAGTTGAGCTCACCGGCAAAGGGGGCGGCAAGTCCGTCGGCGATGGTGTCAACGCTTTCCAGGTGAACGGCCTTATTCTGCTTGAGGCTCTGCCACATGGCTGCGGCTCCTTCAGGCTCAACGCCGATGATTTTAGCCTCGGGTCTTTTCATTTTGACAGCCGCCGCGATACCGGATATCAAGCCTCCGCCGCCCACAGCGACAATAACGAAATCCACATCGGGGATATCCTCCAGAATCTCCAATCCTATGGTTCCTTGTCCGGCCACGATGGCCGGATCATCAAAAGGATGGACCATAACCAGGTTGCGTTCCCTCTGGATATCAAGGCCGGTGTTGAGAAGGTTGTTTTCTGTGATAATCACCTCGGCGCCGAATCCCTTGGCGGCATTGATTTTGCTGGCAAAAGAATAGCCCGGCATCACCACGGTCGTAGGGATTTTGAACAGAGATGTGGCATAGGCCAGCCCTTGGGCATGATTGCCGGAGGAGATCGTCACGACACCTCGCTTTTTCTCTTCCGGAGTTAAAGAGAGGATTTTGTTGATGGCACCCCTCGGCTTGAAGGACCCAGTCTTCTGGAAGAGCTCAGCTTTGAAGTAGAGGTCCACACCGAATTGCTTTCCCAATGAAGTAGAGGCAATCATCGGAGTCCTGTGGACTCTTCCGCCCATATTTTTCCGCGCATCGGTAAAATCACCCAGTTCCATCATGACATTATCCTTTGCAGGATTGCTCTTTTTAAGTTTTTAGCGTTGTCTTCAGTTCAAAGTTTTTCTAAAGATTCCTGATATGGCTTCGGAGATCAGCCGCGATTTGCTGAGCGCTGTCAAAGCTTTCTGTTCCCAAAACTATGATCAGGTAGTTTTTAGATGGTTGAATGAGGATGAGAGTGCCTTTTTCGTCTATCAGTTCCAGTGTACCATTTTTGGCCTCCACACTCTTATAGCGGGATTCATGCGGCAATCCTTCGCCGGCAGACTGGAAAACTTCATCGCTCATGTGTTCAGTGTTGTACAGGATGATATAAATATCGTAACCGCCGCCATAGGTTCCTTTTACGGCCTCTGTGACTTTTAAGAGGCCCTTGGTGGTGAAGGGATAGCTGTTGAAAAGTCCGAGATTTCCCTGGAAGTATGTCACTTCGTGAGGCTTCAGGCCGTCTTTTGGCAGCCATTTCACTAAAGACGGATGCTCCGAGCGTTCGCCAGGCGCTATCCGTGTATCTGTCACTTTGGCCAGAGACTGCAATCCTTGGATCGTCTCTGCGTCCTCGTCAAATCCCGTGATAGTGATGAGATATTTCCCTTTCCAGAAATTCAAGTAGTAGTCCTGGAGTTTACCTCCTGCGCCAAGGTCAAGCCCTTCTCCCTCTCCGCCCGACTTGAAGGAATACATCCCGTAGGCGCTCGAAGGATCAGTCATTTCATAAATCTCCAGTGAGGCCGATTTTCCGTTTTTGTTCTGATAATCTTGGACGATGACCCGCTCGAATCCGTATTCGTGATAGATTTCCGCACCGCCGTTGATGTAGAAAAAGAGGTCTTCACCCTTATATTCTTCAAAAGCCTCGTTCCTGCTCCACCCTTTGACCTCATCCGATTGAGGCAAATAAGACGATAGTTCCTCATCAGGAAGAGGGATTACTGCGGCGGCTGGATAGAGACCCAGAGTGCAGAACATGAACACCCCTATGAAGCTGGAAACAATTTTTGCCATCTGAATAATCTCCACGCGAATATCCATCGCGATAATTATAGCCGAAAGAAACGGAATTTTATATCTAAAAAAGGGGCTTTGTTTTGCCCCCCGATTAGATTATGGCGTATTGTGTTTTTCGAGGAATTGGATGATTTTAGCGCTTCCCGATGGAAAAGGATAGCGTTTCATGGCCATGAGGCTCACCCAGCGGTATTTATTTCTCGGCAGAGTTGGCAGCACGTCCTTAAGAGTGCAAGAGAAGGCATAGAGCTTGACTTGAAACTGTGTGTAGGCATGTTTGACGCTTGTGAGCAGCTCCGCAGTTGCCACTTCAGCCTGCAATTCTTCTCTGATCTCCCGGGAAAGAGCCTCTTCCAGGGTCTCGCCGCCTTCTCTTTTTCCTCCCGGGAACTCCCACAAATCAGCGAGAAGGCCCTCGGGCGGTCTTTTCTGTATCAGATATCTGTCTCCTTTTTGAATAAGTCCGATGACGGCGTCGATTTTTCGATAGCTCCTTTTCTTCGGGTTGGGAATAATTTCTTGTTCTCCCTTTTCGTAGGCTTTGCAGAAATCCGAGACCGGACAGAGTAGACACAAGGGATTTTTTGACCGGCAGATGAGGGCCCCCAGCTCCATCATGGCTTGATTGAAAAGACCAATCTGTGCTGAAGGGAGAAAGGGATCCATATGTTTTTTTATGGATGCATCGACTTTTGGATTGGCCTGCAGTTTGAGTCCGATAAGCCTCATCCAGACACGCCGAACGTTGGCATCGATGACAGGAAATGCCTTATCAAAAGCGATGCTTAGAACGGCAGCGGTTGTGTAGGGCCCGAATCCCGGGATTGTTCTCAGGGTGTCATACTCATCAGGAATATTTCCCCGGTATTCGACCGAAAAAATTCGCGCGGCTTTGTGGATATTTTTGGCCCTCTGGTAGTAGCCCAGGCCTTGCCAGGCCTTCAATACTTCCTGCAACGAAGCCTCGCTGAGCGACCGGATATCGGGAAATCGCTTCATCCATTTTGTGAAATAGGGTATGACAGCTTGGACAGTAGTTTGCTGGAGCATGATTTCAGAGATCCAAATTCTGTAAGGATTTCGATCCTCTCTCCAGGGAAGGCTGCGTTGATGGAACTTGTACCACCGCAGGAGGAGTTGCGCAAATTTTTTATTTTGATTTTTCATGAAGCGTTCCAGACATCCTCTTTATGCAAAGCCGTTCATGCTATGTGAGGCCATGTCTTTATTATCACGAAGGCCCCTCTCTGCGCAAAGGGAACTTTTGTCAATTCTTCCTTTAACCTGGTCATTGATGGGCGAAGCCTTGTTAAGAATTGATGAAGAATGGATTAAGGTCGTGTTAAGATAGCCCGGAAGTGAGCGTGGAGATCGCGACGGACACGGCTCCAGGGCCGACATGGGCTCCGAGGATCGGAGAGTCGTTCATCACCATCTCTACCGGTTGTCCGGTGTTTTGAGTTAAAAGGTCCGCAACCCGTTTTGCCAGCTCTTGGGCATTCGAATGCACCACAGCCAGAGATACACGCCTTTTTTCATTCTGAAGAGGATATTTTCCCGATTCAGATTAGCGGTCACTCACAGCTCCCATCCTCTTAAGGGCCAATTCCAGCACTTTTTTTTCGAGTTTACGACGACCTATTGTTTTTCCGATGGTTTCGAGCCTTCCCTCTTCACTGACACGAATGACCGGGTTGATGTTTGAAATTTTGGAGACGAGCCCTTTGGCTTTGGTCACCCGGCCCCCTTTGATCAGATATTTGAGCGTTGGGATTCCGACAAAGATATCTGTTCTGGTGATACTTTTTACGAGATGAGCCGTGAGATCCTGGGGGGATAGTTTTTTCTGGTAAGCGCGGAATCCTTCGATCAGGATCAATCCCAGGCCGACACATTTTTACTGTCCCAAACCGTAATTCTCCGCGGTGCAATGGCCTGTGCCGCTTGAAGAGCGGTGTGAAAGGTACCGCTCAACGCACTGGAAAGATGGATAGAGATAATCGATTGATAATGGGAAAGAAGACTTATATAGGTTCTTTTGAAGTCCAGCAGACTCGGCTGCGATGTCTTGGGCAGAACCGAGGAAGACGCCATCTTCGCGTAAAATTCCTCTTGAATGATGTCTTTTTTATCTGTGAAAACCATGTCCTCGATTTGCACTTTGATCGGCACAAAGTAAACATCGTTGTTCGCGATGTGCTCATTAGATAAATCGCAGGTTGTATCTGTGACAAAAGCAAGAGGTCTCTTGTCTTCCTGAGGAAGGTCTGTTTTGTTAGGGAGAATTCTTTGTCCTGAAATTTTGCCGAATTCTGAAGCTGCGGAAAAAATTTTATCGGGGAAAGATGTGTTTATCCGGATTTTGGCAAAATCCTTGGAGCGGTAGAATATGAGTTCCTGGCCCAAATCATCGAGAGCGGCAACCAGGTCGAGGCGGTTGAGATTCTGTTTTCTGACACAGCATTCCACACAGTGGGAAAGTTCCGTGCCAATCCTTCTTTGTGTCTCAGCCGCGGCTCCTGCTTGGTCCTCAGCTATGAGCTCTCTCACATGGCCCTTTTTAATGAAGTTCAAAATGCCCTCTAGGAAAAGGACAAAGGCTTTTCCACCAGCATCCACGACTTTGTTTTTTTTCAGTATGTCGAGAAACTGTGGGGTGCTGGCCAAAGAATTCTGGGCCTTCTGCAAGGATTCCTGCAGGCACTCGACGAAGTTTTCCGTTTCGGCTGAAAGCCTTTGCACCTCAGACAGCCAATCTCTGCAAACAGTCAATACAGTCCCTTCACAGGGCTGTTTTATGGCTTTATACGCTCTCTCGACAGCCGTAGTGGCGGCCTGAGCAAAATTTTTAAGCGACGCGCGCCTCAAGTTTTGAAATCCTTCGGCCAGTCCTGCCAGGAATTGCGAGAGGATTATGCCGGAGTATCCGAGGGCCGAAGAGACGGCCGTCTAGGCGATTTCCCGACTGGCTTCACCAAGAGCGCTGATGGGCAGAGGCCGTCGATCAATCACAGGGGAGAGGGTTTTTTTGAGGTTTGAACCGGTATCCCTATCCGGTATAGGAAAAACATTGAGCTTGTTCAGCTCCTTCTCTCGGGCAATGATTTCCCGGCAGCCGACCAGAATAGCCCTTTGATACCGGAGCCCATCGATGTCCTTGATTTGGATTATTTTTTTCTCTTCTTCTTTGCTGTGTCTACTTTGGCATTTTTCTGTTTCTGAAGATCTTTTTCCGCTTTTTCAACGACGCTTCCTGTCGCTTTGGCACCGGCTGAGCCCAGGCCTATACTCACCGTATAGGTGACAGGACTCTTTTTGCTGCTTTTGCTAATGTCTTTGTTAATACGCTCACGGACCAATTCCGCATTCCCCTTGCTGGTCTGAGGAAGGAGAATGGCAAACTCATCTCCGCCATATCTAGTGACAACATCCACACGCCTGACTGCAGTTTTCAATATCGTAGCCAGCTCCTTCAAGATTTGATCACCCGCTTCATGGCCATGTTCGTCATTGAGCGCTTTGAAATCGTCGATGTTGACAATAAGCATAGACAGAGGATTGTTGTACCTCGCAGCCCGTTCCTCTTCCTTGGAGAATTGGGTGTCGAAGTAGCTTCGTTTATAGACACCTGTCAAGGAGTCGACGTTGTCCAGATCTTTCATCGCACTCAAGTAGTAGACTTTTTCGATGGCCATGGAGGCGTACTCGACAATAGTTGTCATGATGTTCAAATCATCGGCAGAGTAAGCCCCTTTTGCGGTCTTGTTTATGAGTTGAAAAGTGCCGATTCTCTTGTCTATTACTTCTAGGGGGACGGCGATCATGGATTGTATATCGAAATCTGTGAGTTTATCGATGCTTTTGCTGATTCGGGAATCCTTTGCGGCATTTTCGATAAAATCAGGCTTCCCGTTTTCCAAAACCCATCCGGCAAGACCTTCCCCTTTGCGCAGTTTATGATTGGCCAGTTTGTCAGAACTTATTCCCTTCACGATTTTGAAGTAGAGTTCTTCTGTGTCCTTGTCCACAAGGAGAAAAGCATGCGTGACAGGCGAAAAAATCTCTCCGATTTTATCCATAACTTGTTCCATGGCCTCATTGATCGTTTTGGCCGCAGCTATCCCGAGCTCCACATTCGTGAAATCAGAGAGCTTGACGTACTCGTCGAGATTTTTCAGGTCTTTGTCTTTTTGCATCTGTGCTTTTCCCCTTCACCAGAATTTGATTCGGGAACACATCGATTTTATGAACTAATAACACAGCTCCCCGGGGATGTCAAATTCTTAAAAGAGTTGCCTGCCCTGATTTTTTTCTGGCATAATGAAGTGAATTTTTCTCGGATTCACGCATCGAGGGCACATTCAACTCTGTTGGAGAAGAAGCAATGAAACAGCTGGTTGAATTCCTATCAGGGTTACCTCTATTTAAAGATTTCTTAACCGAGGAAATCGAGGAACTCATCGGACGAAGCCATATCAAAGAGGCCTGCTCCTCATATCATCATGAGGATGGAAATGCCAAGTCCAATCCACTTCTTGACATAGAGGAGCCCTCATGGTAGTGATAGAGGCCACACGATATAATTCACTCTAGGAATGGCGATGAAGGATGCTACCGGATTCAAATTGCAGGATGGCTCTCGAGTTGCCGTAATCGGGGGCGGACCCTCGGGGACCTTTTTCAGTTACTTCCTTCTTGCCATGACGGAAAGGGTGGGCCTCGATATCCAGGTGGATATTTACGAATCGAGGGCGTTTTCCAATCCGGGCCCCAAGGGCTGCAACATGTGCGGGGGGATAGTCTCGGAGTCTTTGGTCCAGGCCTTGGCTGCTGAAGGTATCGACCTTCCCCCGTCTGTGGTCCAGAGAGGTATCGATTCCTATTTTCTGCACATGGATGTGGGCAGCGTCAAAATTGAGGCACCCCTGCATGAGAAACGCATTGCCGCTGTCTTCAGGGGGGGTGGGCCCAAAGGGAGCCAAAACAGTGAATGGGAAAGCTTTGACGGTTATTTACTTAATATGGCTCAAGAAAGGGGGGCTCATCTTATAGGTGACCGGGTAGTCGCAATCAGTGTCGAAGACAATGGAATGCCTCGGATCAAGACAAAACAAGGCCTCACCCGCGTCTATGATTTATTGACTGTGGCCGCGGGTGTCAATTCACCGGCTTTAAAGCTCTTTGCGGATATGGGGACGGGTTATGAACCTCCTGAAACAACCAAGACATTCATCTGTGAGTATCTTTTAGGGGAAGATACGGTGGGCCAGCATTTTGGGAGTTCCATGCACACATTCCTCTTGAGCATTCCGCGGCTGGAATTTGCGGCTATCGTGCCCAAAGGCAAGTATACGACAGCCTGCATGCTCGGTTACAAGATTGACAGGGAACTCGTGAATGCGTTTTTTGAAGCCCCCGCTGTAAAGAAGAATTTCCCCGCTGACTGGAAGCCTGATCAGAATGCCTGCCAATGTTCGCCCCGCATGAATATAGCCGCAGCAGACCCCCCCTTTTTCGACCGCATCGTATTTATCGGGGATTCAGGAGTGAGCCGTCTCTACAAGGACGGCATCGGTGCCGCTTACCGCACCTCAAAAGCAGCGGCCAAAACAGCCGTGTTTGAAGGTGTCTCCAGTGAGGATTTCCAGAAGCACTTCTGGCCCATCTGCAAGAGCATCAAAAACGATAATGTTTTGGGCAAGCTGACTTTTATGATTGTGGGATTGCTGAAGAAAGCCAAATTTGCCAGGGCTGCCATTCTGAGGATGGTATCTCGAGAGCAAAAAAAGGGAGGAGGCAGTCTTCGTATGAGCACAGTGCTCTGGGATATGTTCACGGGGAGTGCCCCTTACAAAGAGGTTTTTTTCCGGACATTGCATCCACTATTTCTGACAAGCTTTATGTGGAACGTTGCTGTTGCGCTTTGGCCTTTGGGCAGAAAATCGGGTGAGGGAGAGGCATCATGAAAGCCGGTAAACTGGGAAAAGTGTACGACAAAGGTGAAGTCATCGTCCGCGAAGGCGAGACGGATGACTGTATGTACGAAATCCTAGAAGGGAAGGTCGAAGTTCTTCAGGAGAGGGAAGGGAAAGAAGTTCGTCTGGCTGTTCTTGATAAAGGCGATTTTTTTGGTGAAATGGCCATTTTTGAAAAGGAAGTCCGTTCGGCCACGGTAAGGGCCATGGGTGAAGTACGGGCCCTGACCATAGATAAAAGAACACTTTTGCGAAGAATTAGTGAGGACCCAACGCTGGCTTTCCGGATAGTGGAGAGGATGTCTCACCGCATCCGGGAATTGGATAATGAAATCGTCCGACTTAAGGCATCCTGCTGAAACGAAGGTTGCGGAGTCAGCCCCTGAGCGGCCCTGCTCAACAGTCTATATACTTATCTAATTTTCTTCTTCGTCTGCTTCGGGTTCAGGCTTTTTCCAGTCGTCGGCTTTTTGGGGGATTTCTTCGAGGAATTCGGCTTCGGTTTTGAAGAGGTAATCGAATCGGGCGTTTTTCACGAATACCCATTTTTTTTCTTGCACTTTTTCCTCTTCTTCTTTTGCTTCTGCCTCTCCCGTCTCTTTGTCTTCTTCGGGTTTTTCCACCTGATCTATGACGGTTTTGCCTACCAATACTGTGATGTCTTTGGTTTTGTCTTCGCCGTCTTTGACAGAAATAGTGATTTTCGCCTGAGGTACCGCCAATCCAAAATCAGCGAGATTTAGTGGGGGATCGATAAACGCATCGGCTTCCAGGTTCTCAATCTTTCTGACAAGGGATTCGATCTTGTCTTTGTCGGCATCTGCACCGTCCTCTTTGTCGAAATGCCAGTTATTGTCCTCGTCTTTGGCCACAGTAACAGTCAAGTCGCCTTTCTTGACCAGGACTTTTTTGGCTTCCCAGCTGTAGAAATCGGCGACCTCTTTTTCCCTTAGTTCTTCCGGTTCTTTGGATAAATTCTCGAGGATGGAGTCTTCCACTTCGACTATTTTGGACGAAAGAGATGTGGTGGCATAGATTTTGTCGTCTTTCTTGTTGATGAAGAACGTAACTTCCTGGTTTTCCAGAGGGAGCTCAAGCACAACTTCATGTTCGGGTTTATCCAAGGCATATTGGGCTGTCTCCTCCTCTTTTTTGGTCTCGGAGACAAATTCTTTGGCTTTGAGGTCTGACAGCGAATTGAGAAGGCTCGTGATCTGGCTCTTTTCAGCGAGAGATTTCACCGGGCTGGTCAACATCCAGTCTTCCTCTTCCATGGCGGCATCCCATTGGATGCCGCCTGAGCGGAGCACGATTTTCTTGACTTCATCCGTTTCGAATTGGAATATTTTTTTCTCCCGGAAATCGAAGATTTTCTTTTCCAGCAGGCTTTTAAAATGGCTTCCGATGAGAACGATTTTGCTCTCGTCTTCTCGCTTGGCAAAGAATTTTTTATCCAGCGGGTTTTCCGCACCGACAAGCACTTTGACAGGGGCTTCTGTATCCTTGAAAAAAAGGCTTATTTCCTTTTGAGGAATACCGTATTTCTTTAAGTCGGCGGGTTCTTCTTCGACCATCCTGTCGATCTCAAGAGCGGCAAAGTCCCGGGCGATCCGGTCCACTTCATATTTGTCGGCTTTGGCTTCCAGGGGATCCGTGATCAGCCAATCACCTTCGTCATCTTTGGCAAAGGTGATGGCCTCTTCTTCGGTCTTGAAGATGATTTTTTCGACGTCATCCGCAGAGAAATCGACGAGCTTGTCCGCGGGCTCCGGCTTGCCTTTTTCCTTGATATCAGACAGGAATATGAAAGCCAGCAGAGCTCCAAAAACGATAAGCAAGATGAGAGTTGTTTTGATTTTCATCGCGCCTTTCTCCTCATCCATACTGTGAGCCCTATGACCAGGACAGCCAGCGGCAGAATAATAAGGGAAACCCAGAAAATCATCCGGCCTTGCGACGGGGTGAGTTGGATGGTCTTGGGAAAGGATGTCTTGGGCTGGATGGCGATGAGGTCGGCTTCCTCTGTCAGCCAGTTGACGGTATTCAGGAAGAAATTGCCATTCCCCGAGAGGTAATAGTAACGGTTGGTCACAAAGTCAGAGTCGCCAAATACAGCCAGGCGTCCGTCGGATTTTGGCTTTTCTGAGAGTCCTGCCTCTTTGTCTGCATTTTCTTTGTCTTCTGGTTCTTCACTGTCTTTTGGTTGTTCTTCGTTTTCGGCATCTTGATCCTCTGTATCTTTGTCAGTTTTAGACGATGGATTCTTATCTTCGGCATGTGCTTCGGTCTCGGGTTCTTTGTAATTGACAGTCGCGACGACTGCCAGGGAAATGGGCCCTGCTTCATCTTTGTCCTCGTCGAATTTCACTTCCTGTTCGTCGAGCTGCCTCTCCGACCAGGAGTTTTGACTGGTTTTGGCCAGGACATCGATGGTCACGCCCTCAGGCGCTTCTTCGGTTTCTCCCACAGAACGCGCATAGGGGTAGAATGTGGCGTAGTTGAATTTTTCCGTGATCTCGTGATATTCGTACTGACTCACAACAGGCATGAAATAGTCGCCGCCCATAAGTCTTGACACGGTGTCGACGATCAAGTCATTCTCGAGCTTGACGCCGAATTCGGCGAGATATTCCTTAAGGCCCGGGGCGGCTTCCGGATCGACCATGAGAAAGATTTTGCCTCCAGAAAAGAGAAACTTTTTGATTGTTTCCAGCTCATCGGGGAAGAGATCTTTGACCGGCCCAGGAATTATGAGGAGGTCTACATCATCGGGAAAGGCCTCCGGAAGGGCCAGGTCCAGTTTTTTGACGTCGTAGGCCAGCTTTTCAAGCTCGCTTTTGGCCAGGGAGTAACCGCCTTCTTCGGAATCTTCTATGCTGGCTTCCCCATGGCCTTCCAGCCAGTAAATCACTTTTTTGCTCTCCCGTGAGACTTTGATGATGGCATTGGTGATGTCTTCTTCACTCACTGAAGTGATCCGGCTTTCTTTGTCCCCGCTCTCCAGGATTGAAGTTCCGTCTTCAGTGACTTCATATCTTTTGACAAGCCCCGGATTTTTATCGGGATCGATAAATTCGTGCTTGATTTTGGACGTGTGGTAGGCGTAGATTTTCATCAGGTTTTCCATCCGGGCCTGATCGTAATTGCCCTCGAGGAAGAAACTCTTGATCTTGACATCCTGTTTGAGGCCCTTGAGTACGGTCACGGTCTGGTCTGAGAGGCTGTGGAGTTTGGCTTCTGTGAAGTCGAACCGGTGGTGGTACTTGGAAAAAATGTAATTGACGAGGACCAGAATGCCCAGAAGGAGGACGATGATCAGAACAAGGTTGCTCGAGTAGAGGAATGATTTTCTCTTGAAACCCTGCTGGAATTCGCTCAAATTGAACCAGATGTAAACAAACAACAGGACTACACCGACAATGAGCAGAACCAGGAACTGGGTTTTTTTGTAGGGCCAGATGCGGGCAGATACGATGGACAGAAATATAAGTCCCAATGCTATGTAATTGAGATATCTTTTTATGGCTTCCATTTTTTACCTCCATCTCCGTGACTGGATCACAGAATGGGTCAGAAACAGTCCAAAAATCACCATGCTCAGGTAGTAGACGAGATCGGTTGTGTCTAGAATTCCGCGGGTCATGTCGTCAAAGTGTTGGAAAAAAGAGAGGTAATTCAGCACATCCCTCCACATCCCCGAAGCGGAATACGATGCCCAGTTCAATATCCAGAAGAGAAGAAGCGCCCCAAAGGTCAGGACAGCCGCGACTATCTGGTTTTCTGTCAGAGATGAGAAGAAAATGCCGATGCCCATAAAGGCTGCCCCCATCAAGAAGAGCCCGAGATAGCCGTTGAGAATGGGCGCCAACTCCGGATTTCCATAGGCAAAAGTAAAGAGGGATAGGAGTCCGTTGAGGCCAAGCATGACCAGGAGTACGAAGAGCGAAGCAAAATACTTGCCCAAAATGATCTGGTTTATGGATATGGGGGAAGTATAGAGGAGCTCGTCGGTTTTAATGCGTTTTTCATCGGCGAAGAGCCTCATTGTGATCAGGGGGATCATGAGAAGGAGGACGATGCTGATGTTGTGGAAGAGGGGGGAGTAGACCATCTGGTTGATGTTGAGCTGCTGATAGTATTGGGGATTTCTTGCCATTTGCATCGATTGCGTGTTGAACCACCACATCAAGCTCTGGAAGAAAAAGCCGCTGAGAACCAGAAAGACAGTGATGGCCACATAGGCAATCGGTGAGGTGAAATAGGTTTTGACTTCTTTTTTGCATATAGCCCATATATTACTCATTGTGCCACATCTCCTGAGACAATTTTGAGGTAGAGATCTTCAATGCTCATCATATGAGGCTTCATCTCTATGAGACCGAGTTCTTTTTCGACACAATACCTGGCGACATTTTCTCTGATATCCTTATCGGCGGACCACTCAAACACGAATTCATCGTTTTCCCAGAGGACTTTTTCTGTGCCGGGGATGTTCATGAAGTGGGGGATCAGCTCTTCCCCGCCGGATTTCAGCTTAACCGTCATGCGTTCCTTGTCTTTGACCGAAGCCGTGAGCTCAACGAGAGAGCCGGATGCCATGAGCCGGCCATCCCTGATGATAACAACCCCATCACAGGTTTGTGTGACTTCGGCCAGAATGTGAGTGGAGAGCATTATAGTGCGTTCACCCTTGAGAGAACGAATGAGCTGTCGGATCTCTATGATTTGGGCGGGATCGAGGCCGATAGTCGGTTCATCAAGGATGAGGACCCGAGGATCGTGGATCAAGGCTTGGGCAATGCCCACTCTTTGTTTGAAACCCCGTGAGATATTCTTGATGAGTCTTTTCCGGACGACCTCCAAGCCAGCCGTTTCAATGGCTTTTTCGAGAGCGTCCTTCCTTTTGGCAGAGGGGATTTGTTTGATTTCAGCGACAAAAGCAAGGTATTCATCAACGGTCATATCTGGATAGAGTGGCACCACTTCTGGTAGATATCCCATGATCTTTTTGACCTCGTTGGGTTGTTCGAAGACATCGAAGCCGGCCACACTTGCTTTGCCGTCCGTTGCTGGAAGATAGCCGGTCAGGATTCTCATTGTTGTTGTTTTGCCTGCGGCGTTCGGACCGAGCAAACCCCAAATTTTCCCTTCGTCCACTTTGAAATTGAGGTTTCTGACGGCCTCGAGGTCACCATACTTTTTGTTCAAGTGTTCAACCTCAATCATGTGTTACCTCCTTTTTCATTATTAGACACGAGGTGTCATAGATGGCCGCATATTTTTTCCGAACCATTTTGTTCGGTTGTGACATTTTACTTTTTCCTGAAAGTAAAATGCAGTGGCTAAGAATTACTATTTTAGGCAATTTTCAAAAATTATCAACATCACTTTTCTATAGACTTTATAAACTATTGCTGGTTTTCTTTTGTTGCTGCAAAAAGGTGCCAGGCACCATTTCTTTTTTCCCTGTAAAAAGGTGCCTGGCACCTTTTTACATCCTTTCAGGTAGGGGAATACCCATGAGGGCAAGGGTCTCTGTCAGGACGTGACGGATATAAAAAATAGTCAGGATGCGGATTTTTTTTACCGCGTTGTCCTTTTCGGCCAGAATGGAGTATTTGTGATAGTAGGCGTTGAATTTCTGGCAGAGGTTGAAGGCGAACTTGGCCAAATGCGAGGACTCCAGGGACCGGACTGTATGGAGAACTTCCTCATCGAGTTTGGCGGCCAAGAGGATAATTTCCCAGAAGTCCATGAGCTCTTGATCGGATTCCTGATCGAAAAGCGGAGATAAAGAGATCTCATCTGTGAGAAGGGAGCGCACATCCTCTTCGACGGTTCCCTCACGTTCTTCAAGTTTTCGGAATATGCTGTTGATCCTCACACATGTGTACTGAAGGTAGGGGCCTGTCTCCCCCTCAAAGCTCAGAGCATCCTCAAAGTCAAAGACGATGACGGAGTTCCTGGCGTATTTGAGCATGAAATATCTCAACGCGCCGATGGCGATTTTTGTGGCGATGTCTGCTTTTTGTTCGGGGGCAAAGTCCGGATTTCTTTTTTCCACCTCCTTCATTGCCTTCTCTTCGAGCATGTCGAGCAAATCATCGGCCTTGACACCCAGGCCTTTTCTTCCAGAGACCTCAAGAAAATCCCTCTCTTTATCCTTGTCGGCAATTGTGATGTCGAGCTCTTTGAGACTTTTGGGCGAGAGTGCAACCATCTCGTAGGAAAAGTGGATGGATTTATCCGCTTGCGTGTCGAAATGGAGTGACCTCAAACCCTGGACAACAATCTGCTGTAAATAGGACTGACGGGTGTCTATCACGTTGTAGACGAGGCTACCGCTGCCAAAGGAAGGCGTGTCCCTGGAGGGGCTGGATGTGGTGATCCAAATCGTCTTGTCGCCTTCCTTTTCGAAGGGCTCGTAGTAAAAATCACGCGCAAGAAGGCCGAATTTCCAGAGCTGATAGGCGATATCCTTGCCGACATAGGTGACTGTCCCATCCGATCTGACGATGACCTTTTCCCTGTCATCCTCTGTCTCGAGCTTCATCACCCAGCAGCCCTTGTTATCGCCCTCCTCCACGTAGTAGACCGCTTTCTTTTCCTTGAGTAGATAGAAGGCCTTCTCCCAGAATTTCATAGCCAGTATTGTGCTCTCACAGGGAAGAATATCATAGCTGATGCCCAAACGCCTCATGGTCTGAAGGTGGGCGTGGATGATGCGGCGCGAGACATATGTCCCGATTTCTGCTTCGGGATCAATTCTCTCTTCGATGTTTTTCAGTATTTCCGACCGCCTTGTCTGAGCCTCAGGATGGGATTCGAAGTAGGACGACACTCGGGTGTAGAGGTCCCAGCAGTAGTAATCGAATTTACCTTCAATGGCCTTGATGTCTTCAAGGGTTTTGTGTTCGAGCTCCATGAATCCAAACACCACATCGACCACCTGAACTCCGGTGTCGTCGATGTAGTTCTGGATCTCGACATTTTCCCCCTTATATTTGTAACAGAGACCCAGCGTATCCCCCAGACAGGCATTCCGCAGGTGGCCTATGTGGGCGGCCTTGTTGGGGTTGATGTTAGTGTGCTCGATGATGACCTTGTCCTCTTCGGGAGTGAGCTCTGATTTACCAAGCGCTTGGATTCTGGATAGGAAAAAAGCTTCTTTATCAAGAAAAAGATTGATGAAGCCCCCGCCGGCGACAGTGGCTCTGTCCACTCCGGGAAGAGAGGACAACATGAGGCTGATCTCCAGCGCCAGCTCTCTGGGAGTTCTCTTCATTTTTTTAGCCAGCTGGAAGGGAAAGGCCAGTGCTAAATCTCCCATTCTTATTTCGGGCGTGGATGATATGTCCACATCCTCCAATTCAAGCGGATACCTGGCACCTGCAGCGTTGTGAATTCTTGTCTTTAGGGATCTTTTGTAGGCAATCATTATTTCTCTTCTCGCGTATAATCGGCTTTTCATTATAGCAAATTCAAGTGAGGGCACAAGCTCTAATTGCCACGAGATGGCCGTGGGCCAAATATGATTTGCATCCTGTTTGAATATGTGGTAGTAAAATAGTTTCTTTGAGGACTAATCATGAAAACAACCAAGCTCAATTCAGCACACAAAAAGCTCGGCGGCAAGATGATTGATTTTTTCGGCTGGGAGATGCCTGTCGAGTATTCCAGTATCATCGAGGAGCACATGGCTGTGCGGACAAGAGCCGGCCTCTTTGATGTCAGTCATATGGGAGAGATCCTGATTTCGGGGGGTCAAGCGCTCGATTACATCCAATACTTAACGCCGAACAATGCCGCCAGGCTGACGCCCCATAAGGCTCAATATACGGCGCTGACGACGCCGCAGGGAACGTTTGTCGATGATATGCTCGTCTATTGTTTTAATGAGGAGAGATACCTTCTTGTGGTCAATGCCGCCAATTCCGACAAGGATTTCCAATGGGTTATGGATCATAAAAAAGGATTCGATGTCCTTATCGAAAACCAGAGCGACTCTTACACCCAGCTCGCCCTTCAAGGTCCAAAAGCGCTGGAGATACTGCAGCCATTGACCGGGATCGAGCTGACGGAGATGAAACCCTTCCATGCGGCGCGGGGAAGTGTGGCGGAAACGGGAGCCTTGGTCTCGAGGACGGGATACACGGGTGAGGATGGATTTGAAATCTACACCCAATCCGATGATCCTGAAAAGGTGTGGAGTGCGATACTTGAGAGAGGTAAAGAGTACGGGTTGCTTCCCATCGGTTTGGGCGCTCGCGATACTCTCCGTCTCGAGGCGACTTTGATGCTGTATGGCAATGATATCGACGATACCACCTCTGTTTTGGAGGCTGGCCTGAGCTGGCTCGTCAAGTTCAAAAAAGGTGATTTCCTCGGTCGTGAAGCCCTGCTCAAACAAAAAGAGGAAGGGCTGAAGCGAAAACTCGCTGGATTTGAAATCATAGGCAAGGGCATTGCCCGGCCGCATTATCCTGTTTTTGTGCAGGGAGAGAAGACGTCCGAGGTGACTTCCGGAACGTACTCGCCGTACTTGAAAAAAAGCATAGGATTAGCTTATCTTCCTGTTTCGGCGACGGAAGCTGGTACGGTCATAGAGATCGAGATCAGGGGAAAACGTGTTGAGGCTAAAGTTGTTCCTCTCCCATTCTACAAGCGGGATTAGAGGATCTGCACAAAGACCGGCCGGAATTAGAATACGAATAGTAGAGAATGTCATACATTCAAGCGTATGCAAGGATAGGAGATGAGGAGGTAAAGGATGTATCCTGATGATTTTTATTACTCAAAGGACCATGAATGGATAAAGGTTGACGGAGATGCCGCGACTGTCGGGATCACAGAGTTTGCCCAGAAGCAGTTGGGAGATGTCGTTTACGTGGAATTGCCCGAACCAGGAACTGAGATGGAATTTCATCAGTCTCTTGGTGTCATCGAATCGGTGAAGGCGGTTTCTGATATTTATTCACCCGTTTCCGGTGAGGTGGTAGAGGTCAATGAGGGATTGAATGATTCCCCCGAATTGATCAATGAGGATCCCCATGGGAAAGGTTGGATTGTCAAGATGAAACTCAAAGAGGAAGCGGATCTCGAGAAACTGATGTCTGCTTCTGACTATGAAAAATTCTTGGATGGCCTGGAGGATTGAATTCCACACCGCACACGAAGATGAGCTATATATCACTTAGCAACAAAGACAAAAAAGAGATGCTGGCCAAGATAGGCATCGCCGGTGCTGAAGAATTGTTTTTTGAGATACCGGAGGATATTCGGCTAAACACAGCTCTTGACGTTCCCAAAGCATTAACGGAACCCGAGCTCAATGCTTATTTCAACAAACTGGCCTGCGCCAACACCTGTGATGACTATCTGTCATTCCTCGGCGGTGGGGCGTATCCCCATATCATTCCCGCGGTCGTGGATTACCTGGGCAGCAGAGGAGAATTCGTCAGCCCCTACACGCCTTATCAGGCGGAAGTCAGCCAGGGCACGCTTCAAGCGATTTTTGAATTTCAAACACTCATCTGCCAATTGACCGGAATGGATATCGCCAACGCCTCTCTTTATGAAGGAGCTTCAGGAGCGGCAGAAGCGGTTTTAATGGCCCACAGGCTTAGGAAGAAGCCCAAAGTATTACTATCCCGAATGCTTCACCCGCAATACAAGGAGGTCATACACACCTACACCAAAAATTTGGGCATCGTCGTGGAAGATGTTTCGTACTCTGATTCAGGAAGTTTGGACCGTGCTGACCTTCGTGAGAAATTGGACGATCAGACGTCTGTTGTGGTTTCTCAGTCCCCAAATTTCGTAGGAGTCATCGAGGACCTCGCCCCTATCTCGGCTTTGGCCCATGAACACAATGCTCTCTCGGTTGTTGTTGTGACAGAGCCGGTTTCTCTGGGAATCCTGCAATCCCCGGGTAAACTTGGGGCTGATATCGTAACCGGCGAAGGGCAGTCTTTTGGACTTCCTCTGAGTTTTGGCGGACCCTATTTGGGCTTCATGGCTTGTTCCAAAGAATTTATACGCCAGTTCCCCGGCAGAATAGTCGGCCAAACCGTTGATATGGAGGGGAAACGCGGGTATGTTTTAACGCTGTCTACGAGGGAGCAGCATATACGACGCGAGCGGGCCACATCCAACATTTGCACGAATCAAGCCCTGTGTGCGCTCAAAGCAACCATTTTTTTGGAGGTTTTAGGACAAGAGGGCTTGAGAGAGCTTGCCTGGAGCAATGTCCAAAAAGCGCATTATGCCGCCGGTGAATGCATCAAGGTGGAGGGTGTCAGCCAAAAATTTGCAGGGGCCTTTTTCAGCGAGTTCGTCCTATGCTTTGCCAAACCCTGGGATGAAATTGAGGCCGCTCTGCGTGAAAAAGGGATAGTCGGCGGATTGGGTTTGGGGTCCAATTTCTCTGAATTGGAAAACTGTGCACTCTTCTGTGTCACGGAAACACACTCTAAAGCGGATATCGATAGACTGGTCAGCGGGCTGCAAGAGATTATGTCATAATGCAGGCTTTAAGCCGTAGGTGCATATAGATTAATGGAGAAGATCTGAGGTCATTCAAATGATTCGCGAACCACTTATTTTCGAGATCAGTGACAAAGGGAAAAGAGCTTTTCGTCTGCCTGAGCTCGATGTCCCCGAGGACAAAGGTGTTTTCAAAGGCGTTGCCATTCGTGATGAGATAGAAGGATTCCCTCAAGTGTCTGAGGTGGAGATTGTCAGGCATTTCACTCGCCTCTCCCGTACGAATTTTTGTATCGATGTCGGATTCTATCCCCTTGGCTCCTGCACCATGAAGTACAACCCAAAAATCAACGAACATATCGCCTCGCACCCCGGGTTTACATCCTTTCATCCGTATACACCCAGGGAGTTGATCCAGGGCAACTTGAAAATATTGAAGATGACCGCAGACATTCTCTCCGAAATCACAGGCATGGATGCCGTCACGCTGCAACCCTCTGCCGGTGCCCAGGGAGAATTGGTCGGCATCATGCTCATCCAGGCCTGCCTTAAAGACAGAGGAGACCCGAGAAAAATTGTCCTTATTCCCGATTCCGCCCACGGGACAAATCCATCCAGTGCCCACCTCTCCGGATATCGAGTCCAGGAAGTTAAATCGAACGCGGCCGGCACTGTCGACCCGGCAGACCTCGAGCAGCACATGAACGAGGACGTCGCTGCATTCATGGTGACAAACCCCAACACACTGGGGGTTTTTGAATCTGATATTAGGAAGATCTGTGACATTGTGCACTCCAAGGGTGGCCTGGTCTACATGGATGGAGCCAACATGAACGCTCTTGTGGGCAAATGCCGTCCCGGAGATATGGGTGTCGATGTCATTCATCTCAACTTGCACAAAACCTTTTCCACCCCCCATGGGGGAGGAGGCCCGGGTGCGGGGCCTGTCGGGGTAAAAAAGATACTCGAGCCCTATCTCCCTGTGCCTGTCATCGAACAAAAAGACGACCTTCTCAACTTTAACTATGATCGCCCTCAGAGTATTGGCCGAGTCCGGACTTTTTTTGGGAATTTTCTGGTCATCGTCAAGGCCCTGGCCTACATCCTGTCTTTGGGCCCAGATGGATTGGAAGAAGTGGCAGAAGTCGCTGTCTTGAATGCCAACTACATCCGGAAATGTTTGGAGGGGATATATCACCTCAAATACACAACCCCCTCATTCCATGAGTGTGTATTTTCCGATAAATTCCAGAAAGAATTCGGTGTTCAGAATATTGATATTGCCAAGAGACTCATCGATTTCGGTCTTCATCCGCCGACCATGTCCTTCCCGTTGATTGTTCCCGGTGCGTTGATGATCGAGCCCACAGAAACAGAAAGCAAAAAGGATCTGGACGCTTTTATCGATGCCATGACAACCATTGCCAAAGAAGCGAAGGAAAATCCCGAGGTGTTGAAAAATGCGCCTCACACGTCATACGTCCGGCGGTTGGATGAAACACAAGCGGCCAGAAATCCCGTGCTGCGCTGGATGCCTGACAACAAGAATTCTTCTGACACCCAGAATTAAGAGCCGTTTGAATGCCGACAATAGGATTTTGAGTTGTTTTTTGGTAGAGTGTCGGCGGTTGGTATATATAATTCGTTTAAAGAGGGAAAATGTCGGTACAAGAACTGATCATGTCCCTGCAGCGTTTCTGGGCTGACCAGGGCTGCTATCTGGCGCAGCCCTATGACCTTGAAGTCGGCGCAGGGACCATGACGCCTGATACATTTTTCAGGGTCCTGGATAAGAGACCCTGGAAGGTTGCCTATGTTCAGCCATCGCGAAGACCGACAGACGGACGGTTTGGAGAAAATCCGCACCGAGTCCAGAAGCATTTCCAATACCAGGTTATCATCAAACCTTCGCTGGCTGATATTCAAGATATCTACCTCGAATGCCTGAGTGCGTTGGGCATTTCCCTGAGGGATCATGACCTCCGGTTTGACGAGGATAACTGGGAATCCCCTACGGTCGGTGCCTGGGGCGTCGGCTGGCAGGTGCTCCTGGATGGATTAGAGATAACTCAATTCACCTATTTTCAGCAGGCTGGGGGAGTAGATCTTTTCCCAGTTCCAGTCGAGATCACCTATGGTTTAGAGCGGCTGGAAATGTTTTTGGAGGGAAAAGAAGATATCTATGATCTCAAGTGGTCTGAGGATGTGAGCTACAGGGACTTGAGGTTTGTGGAGGAGAAGGAGTTTTCTGCCTATAATTTCGACCTTGCCGATATCAATATGTTGAGAAGATCCTTCAACATGAACCTTAAGGAAGGGCAGAGGCTCATTGACAAGAATGCACTTCTTCCGGCGTATGATGTCTGCTTGAAGTGCTCCCATCTGTTCAATCTTTTGGATTCCAGGGGGGCGATCAGCGTCACGGAAAGGGTGAAGATGATTGCGCAGATCAGGGCTCTCGTGATTCAAATCGCTCAAAAATACGTCGCGAGGGAGGCCTAAGCCTGATGGAATTTCTTCTTGAGGTCAACACCGAAGAAATGCCCGGTTCTCATATCAAAGCCGCACTCGAACAGTTGGCGCTAAAAATTGAAGAGGGGCTTGTCTCGGAAAATGTTCACGTATCCCGCCTTCTGACTTATGGGACATGTCGCAGGCTCGTGGTCACGGGTAGTTTTGCTCCTGAACAGGAGGATAGGGTGGAAGACGTCACCGGTCCTCCCAAAGCTGTCGCCTATGATGCCGATGGAAAACCGACGGCAGCGGCCATCGGGTTTGCGAAAAAGCATGGGATAGAGCTTGAAAGCCTTGTGGTGCTGAAAACAGAAAGAGGGGAGTATGCCGGCGCGAGAAAAATCATAAAGGGCAGACCCACCCGGGAAATCTTGGAAAATCTCATCCCACAGGCAATCCTTTCTCTTTCCTTTCCTAAAATGATGAGATGGGGGGAAAATCAACTGCGGTTTTCCCGCCCGATTAAAAATATACTTTGCCTGTGCGGCGAAAAAACCGTGAACTTCTCTGTCGGTCAAGTCACTTCCTGTGATTGGACTCAAGGTCATAAAATCTTTTTTCCGGAGAAAATCTCACCAAAAGGTTTGTCAGAATACAAAAAATCTCTAGCGGGATTGAGCGTGATTGTTGATCCAGATCAGCGAAAAAAAATCATTCGGCGGCAGATAGGAAAAAAACTGTCTCCTCTCGAGGCGAAAATTCTTCCGGACGATGAGCTTTTGGAGAAGTTGATCTACGATGTGGAATCTCCCTATGTATTTTTAGGGCAATTTCCTGGTGAATATTTGAAATTACCCATTGAGGTCTTGAGCACAGCCATGCGGGAGGGGCAAAATCTTTTTTCTGTGATCAAAGGCAAGAAGCAGCTGTCCTATTTTATTGGGGTAGCTGACACGCCCAAAGATGCCAAAGGCCTGATCAGACAAGGGAATGAGAGAGTTCTTCGGGCCCGTTTGGAAGATGCGAGGTTTTTCTGGCAGCAGGATCTGAGGATCAGATTCAGCAGGAGATATGATGATCTGGACCGCATTGTCTACCAGGAAAAGCTTGGCAGCTATCATGACAAAACACAACGTTTGAAGAAAATTTGTTCCTATCTGGCGGGTAAGATGGATGCCAAGCTCAAAAAGAAGCAGGCAATGGAGGCTGCAGAGCTGAGCAAAATCGACCTCCTGACCGATATGGTGAGAGAATTCCCCTCTCTCCAAGGAAGGATGGGCGGTCTGTATGCCAAGGAAGAAGGGATCCCTTTTCAGGTGTGGAAGGCAGTATATGAGCACTATCAGCCAACGAGCCTGGAAGATGCCGTTCCCTCAACCGTAAACGGAGCAGTTCTGTCTATCGCGGATAAGCTTGATTCCATCGTGGGAGCGATGGGTGTCGGTGTGGAGGTGTCCGGTTCCAAGGATCCTTTTGGACTGCGACGCAATGCCCAGGGGATCTGTAAGATCATCATAGATAAGAAGCTTGACTTTTCGTTGGGCCGGCTTTTGGATAAGACGCTGAAGGTTTATGGTGAAATCTTTGACGGATCCAAAGCTTTGATCAAAAAGCAGTGTCTTGACTTTTTTCGAGGACGATTGCAGCACATCTATGAGCATCAGGGATATCGGTATGATTTCGTCAATGCCGCCCTTGCTCCGGGAATTGACAACATATACCATACCTATCTGAGGCTGAAGGCCCTGGATGGCCTCAAGGAGAGCGCTCAGTTCGAGCCGATGATCCTTATTGCCAAGCGCGTCAACAATATCCTGAAGGATCAACCTATGTACCGAGTCAATTCAGAGCTTCTCTACGAAAAACAAGAGAGGGAACTGCACACGACATTTTCCATAATCATGGACAATGTTCAGGCAATGATTGCCAGGGGAGAATTCGCCAAAGCCCAGAGGATGGTATTCCGGATAAAATCCTCCGTCAACAGTTTTTTCGATCATGTGCTGGTTATGGCCGAAGACAAGCGCCTCAAACAAAACAGGTTGGCTCTGCTCCAGTCTATAAGCAAGCTGCTGACTCAGATCGCCGATTATTCTCAGATCGTTCTTGACTGAATCTCGATCTTGGATCTTCTGGTTTTATTCTGGATCTATTTCAAAATCGCCTTGATCGGAGTTGTTGTTATCACCTTTCTCTGTCGGAGCGAATTTTTGCTCGAGGGCGATGATCTTAACTAGAGCCCCAGGATAGTTTTGTCCCTTTTTTTCTCCGTAGGGGTTGAATTGGACACCAACCTGGTATTTATAGCTTTTCCCTGCATTAGCTGCGGACCATCTGACCTGCCCCCTCATCTCCAGTGGAATCCGCTCCCCGGGGAGGGAGATGTGCATGGTGACCATCGTGTTCATTTTCAGCTCTTCTTGAGTCAGGAAACGGAGCCCGCCCCGGCTGATATCAAGAATAGGGCAGAATTCTTCACTGGTCTTTCCTTCCGGGAGAAAGGTTTTGTCTTTTTTATAATTCAAGGTGGCACCTGGAATCTCAAAACGAATACATGTTCGACGTTCGATTCCTTTATACACCATGAAAATCCTCCTCCATTGCCATTCTCAAGAATGCTTGAGATTTTCGCTGAATAGCATATCTTAAAATTCCAGCAAAAGTCAAAAAAATTCTCGTCTGCGTTTCGGCTCTTGTCGCTTAAGGCACAACACCACGTCAAAGGGCATTGGCCCTTCATCTATTTGGTCGTAGATATAGGGGTGGATATGGCAAATTATTTTGTCCAAAGAGAACACGGATTAACGGTCATATTGGTGCGACCTCGAACGGACAAGCCAAAGAGTAAGGCGCAAAGAATAATAAAACTCCGGGAAAAGTGTATCTAATTTCTTAGATGCTACTAGCGCAAAGTCCCTTCGTAGTGTGCTGTGAGCTGTCTCTTGCGAACATCTTCGGGTGTGTAAGAGGGGAGGAGTACCGGGGCGATTCTATCTGTTTTGATACGCGCGGCTTTGATTTCTTTTTCGTATTTGTTGATATGGTCCAGAGTTAATGCCCCTAGCTTGGCTTTTTTGCTGTACTCGGAGGCATATCTTCCGGCTCTGCGGCCGTAGACGTTGTAATCGAGCACAGAATTGCCCATCAGCCTGTTCCGGCCGTGAACCCCACCCGAGGCCTCTCCGGCAACAAAGAGGCCGCGGATATTCGTCTCGGCTTTCTTATTGATCTCAATTCCGCCATTCTGATAGTGGAGGGAAGGATAAACGAGCATGGGTTCTTTGGTGATGTCGATGCCGTAACGGATAAACTGACGCAGCATGGCAGGAAACTGTTTTTTGATGTAGCCCTCGCCTTGAAGCATCTCGATGAGCGGGGAATCAAGCCAGATTCCAATCCGTCCACTGGGCGTTGTGACCCCATTATGTCTCTCTAAACATTCTCGAATAAAGGCGGAGCTTTCCACATCACGGGGTTCTCGCGGAAAGACAAAGAGCTCTCCCTCCTTGTTGATCGGTTGACCACCGGCCCCTCGGATCTTTTCCGTGATGAGAAAACCGGCAATCTGTTCTGGAAAAACGGATCCAGTGGGATGGTATTGCACCGAATCCATATACATGAGTTTGGCCCCGGCTTTATAGGCCATGATGAGGCCGTCTCCTGTGGCTCCGTAATGATTGGTCGTGTCGAAGCCGCGGATGTGGAGGCGTCCGTATCCGCCCGTAGCGATAATGGTGGCTTTCGCTTTAACGGTAAAATATTCTTCTGTCTCCATGTTGTAGAGGACACCGCCGGCGCACTGGCCTTTGCTGTCCATGAGAATCTCGATTATGGGCATGAATTCGAGAGTGGTGATCATATCCGGATGATTCCGGACCTCATCCATCAAAGTCCGGAGGATGATAGCGCCGGTGTAGTCACGGCAGGAGTGCATCCGTTTTCGGGAAGTCCCGCCACCATGCAAAACCTGCATGGTTCCATCTTCGTGCTTGTCCCACACAACCCCCATTTCCTCGAGCCATTTCACGACTTCTGGCCCATCTTCGGTCAAGGCACGAACCAATTCCGGCTTGTTGTCGAAGTGTCCGCCTCCGATGACATCAAGGTAGTGCCTGGTGGGTGGATCCTGGGTAGTGACGGCGGCCTGCATTCCCCCTTGGGACATCATCGAGTTGGCATCGCCCATGCGCAGTTTCGTAGAAATTATAGATTTGACGCCCATACGCTGGGCTTCTATGGCAGCCGCGCATCCGGCGCCGCCCCCCCCGATGATCAGGATATCCGTCTCATAGTCCGTTTCACTCAGGTCAAAGAGTTCAGGCTTGATTCTGGAATGGGCTTCTAGAATATCCGCCACCTCTGTGGTGATCGACTCTCCCTTGTTGGGGCCGATTCTGATCTTCCGTCTTGACTCTTTCTTGTAGTCGGGATGGAATTTATTGAGGACTTCTTCCCGTTCCTCGGCCGACATAGGGGGAAAAACAGGCTTTCCGGACTTAGCCAACTCGAATCTTTCGTTTCGGGATTGGGTGACTTTGTTCAGTGATTCAGTCATATACTCAGGATACATCGGACACTCCTTCATGCACTAAGTTAAAAAATCTATAAATATTCATTGCCATTTGACCGATCTTACTCGAGATCCCTCTCGTAGTAGAGCTCTTTCAGCTCTTCTTTCTTCATCTTCATCAATTTCTTATACTCGGTATCATATTTGTTTTTCTTGATTTCTCTGAGTCTTTTGTCCAGCTCTTTGCTCTTTTTCGAGAGATATTTGCCGTACAGTCTTCTTCCAAGAATACCGACGTTGTATTGAACGATCTCGGCCGGACATCTGATGGCGCACAGCCCGCAACTGATGCAGTCAAAGGAGAGGTCCATCAACATCTCATAATCTCCCCGCTTGGCGGCCTGGATGTAATCCATGACTTCCAAGTCCTGCGGGCAGGCTTTGGTGCAGGTGTTGCAGGCCACACACCGGAAGACTTCCGGATAGAATTTCTGGATCGTGTTGACTGTGGGTTCGGCCTTATCGATATCATAGATGGCTTTTTGGCCCGGAAAGGTGGGTAATTGGGACAGCCACATTCCATCCTCAACAAGAGTTGTGCAGGCCAAACCCGTGTAAATCTTGTAGTCTCCGGGCATGCGGTAAACCGTGGCGCATGCGCCGCAGAATCCCTCACGGCAGCCGGCACCGCGCTTGAGTTGGTATCCTGCGTATTCGATGGCTCCCATTATGGTCGCATCCGCGGGGACTTTGTGTGCTTTACCCATGATAAAGACCGTGGCCATCTTTTCGGCTGGAGCCTTTTTTTTCGTCTTGGCTTTTTTCGGTGCAGTTGTCTTCTTTTTTGCTGTTTTTGTTGTCGCCATCGTGTTGTCTCCTTATTAATATTCTTGAGGCAATTCTTTGAGTTCGGCCCAGGAATAAACCGGGCCATCTTTGCAGACGTAGTGCATACCGATGTTGCATCTTCCGCATATGCCGATCCCGCACTTCATTTTGTTCTCAACGGTCGTGAATATCTGATCGTCCTTGAATCCCAGCTCCCCCAGGGCCTGGATGACGAATTTGATCATGATAGGGGGACCGCACGTGATGGCTATCGCATTTTTGGGGGAAGGCTTCTTATCCGTCACGTTTTGGGGCACAAAGCCGACAAACTCATTCCAGCCTTCCTCCTCCACATCAACGGATAGGTGAACCGTGTTTTCCTTGCTTAATTCCTCCAATTCTTCCTTATACACGATGTCTTTGGAGGTTCGCGCACCGTAGATCAGCATGATTTTCCCATAGTCTTTCTTTAATCCCAAAGCCGTTTGGAGCACTGACCAAATCGGTGCTAGGCCTATGCCGCCTCCGATGAACACGAGATTTTTTCCTCTCCAGTCTTCGATCGGGAAGCCGTTCCCGTAGGGTCCTCGGATTCCGATGATATCGTCCACCTTCATGTCGTGCAGGGCCGTTGTCACTCTGCCTGACTTCAATATACTGAACTGGAGGTAATCTTTGATCAATGGCGATGACGAAACAGAGATCATCGACTCTCCTTTCCCGAAGACAGACAGCATGGCGCATTGACCACACTTCTGGGCAAAATCAAACTCTGTGAGAAACTGGGTCCGGAATGTTTTTATCGGTCGAGCCCCAGTGACCTCCTCTTTGATGGCAATTATTTTGGCTAGCTTGGGAACGTAAACATTGCTATCCATGATCTCTCACCTTATTGAGAACTTCGATGATATCGATACCTACTGGGCATTTGGACACGCATCGGCCGCATCCCGTGCATTGATATTCCCCGAATTTTTCCACGAAATATTGATATTTGTGCATGATTCGCTGCCTCAGCCGGGAGGCTTTATCCGGTCTGGGATTGTGGCCGGAGGAGTGCATGGTGAAGTCGGGAAATTGACAGGTATCCCATGTTCTGACTCTCTGCCCCTTTACAGGAGAAATGGATGTCACTTCATCGGAAATATCAAAACAGTGACAGGTTGGGCAGAGAAAAGTGCAAATCCCGCAGCGCAGGCAACTCATGGCCTCCTCGTCCCAGAACGGAGATTCGAACATCCCCGTGAGTACGGATGGGATTTTCTTCACGTCCTTGATGGCCCGTGTGATTTTTTTCTCCGATTCGTCATGGATGTGCTGGACGTCTTTTTTGTCTTTGGCAGTCGGATTTGTGAACAGTCCTTTTCCTCCGGTGTTGATAAGTTTATCTCCGGTTTTTGTCACAGACTCAATATGGTATCTATCTCCCATGTCCGTCATCAGAATGTCGAGCCCGGTTTTGGCGTGCGGAGAACCACCCACTGATGTGCAAAAGCAGTTGGGAGAGGGAGGGGTAGAGCAGGCGAGTCCGATTAAGGCCGTGTTGTCTCTCCTTTTCCAATAGTATTCATCTTTGTATCCGTCGTTGAACACTTTATCCAAGAGAGTTAAAGCCTTGGCATCGCAAGGTCTGACCCCAATAATGATTGATGCATTATCGTCCGGCAGGATTTCTTTGATTTCAGGCGGCTCGCCGTCAGGATTCGTGAATTCGAAGAAGACGTCTCTCTGGGGATAGATGATTTTTTTCGGCGCTTGAACAGTATTCGGATGATTCAATTCGATCTTCTCTGGATTTTCGGCAACTTCGAAGCTCCAGAAATCGTCTGTGAACTGGGGTGCATAGAGGGTATAATCCTCGAGTTTCTTGAGCCATTTTGGGAGCAATTTTTTTGTCAGTATTTTTTCCATCGTCTCACCTGATAAAATCTTCGGGATCTTCGTCTTTAAAGCTGGAGACAAGAGAAGGAATGTCAGGATCGAATCCAGCTTCATAACCGAACAGCTCTTTTGCGTCTTTTTCCAGTTTTTTATTCAAGAAACGTATGGGGATTTCCATGGGACAGACGCGTTCACATTCTCCGCAGTCAATGCAGCGTCCGGCCAGGTGCATGGCTCGCACCAGATGGTAAATAATGTTTTCCGACTCGGTGGGCGATTTATCGATCCATTTGATTTTGTGGGCTTTTTCTTCAGCTGTGGTGTCGGGCTCTATGGCGAAATTGATACTATCCACCACGCATTCATCGCAGTAACACATCGGACACGCAGAGCGGCAGGCATAACAGCGGATGCACCGGCTGAACTGTTCATCCCAGAATTGCCAGCGTTCTTCCGTAGACATGTCTTCGATTTTTTGCATGGACTTGTAGGGCGTGTCATTTGTTTTTTTATCCTTGTCGCCCAGGAACACATCATAGACGACAGGAAAATTGGCTTGGCACTCCAGACATCTCTCGGCAAGTATTTCTTCGGCAGGTATGTTCAGGCTGCCTTCCTCTGTGGTGACCTTGAACTGTCCATCTGCGCCGAATTCGATTTTATGGGCTGTCTTGCCCTTGAGTTTTTTTGCCAATTTTTTTTCATCCACCACGCCTGTGCTCTCGCAGGAAACGCCCAGAATATGGACATCATCACGATTTATGAATTTTTCCTGGATGAGAACATTGATCGCGCGGCTGTCACAGCCCTTGACGATGATGCCCACCGCTCTCTCATCCGGATTTTTCTCTCTTTTTTTCCTTCGTTTCTCATCCACGATAAATTTTGTGAGGTTGTGCACACAGGATGGATTCCAAACCAGCTTGTCCGCATCTTCTGGATTTTTCAGAAAGACCGGCGTGGCTTTGAATTGGTCAGTCCCATCCGCATAGCCTATGATGTACTTCACTTTTCCGCTTTTAAGGGCTTTTAACGCTTCGTGTTTGAGGTCTTCCAGTTTGACCATTATTGGCTTCTCCTCAACTTTGTTTGGGGGCCCATGGGTTTGAGGACGTTGACAAAATCCTTGATGATTTCTGTGTATTTGACTCCTTCAGCCGCAGATACCCAGGACATCTGGAACCGTTCCGGATCGAGGCCAATAAACTCCAAGAGTTCTTTCACAAGGGCAATCCTGCGACGCGCATAGAAATTGCCTTTGATGTAGTGGCAATCTCCGGGATGGCAACCGGACACCAGGACTCCGTCAGCCCCTTTCTTGAATGCAGAAAGGATGTAGAGAGGTGAAACACTGCCAGAGCACATCACCTGGATAGGCACAACATTCGGAGGGTATTCCATTCGGGAGACTCCAGCCAGGTCGCTCCCGGCTGAGGAACACCACTTACAGAGAAAGGCCACAATTTTCGGTTCAAATTCTTCTGCCATTATCAGCCTCCAAGACTCGCTTCAATCATGTCATGCACCTGACCAGGCGTGAGATTCTTAACAGAAATGGCCGCCCTCAAGCAGGTGGCCTGGCATGTGCCGCAGCTTTCACACAGAACTTCATTGACCTCCGCTTTGCCGTCCTTGAGAGAAATGGCCTCATAGGGACAGACATCCACGCACATGCCGCAACCTGTGCAGAGTTTCAAGTTGACTTGGGCCACGTTCGGCGAGTGGAACAATCGTTCTTGAGAAAGAATCGTAACGGCTTTGGCGGCAGCGCCGCTCGCCTGGGCGACGACTTCCGGGATATCCTTCGGTGCCTGAGCGGCTCCAGCCAGGAACATTCCTGAAGTCACACTCTCGACCGGTCTGAGTTTCGGATGGGCTTCGGCCAGAAATCCATCTTTGTCCATGGCGATCTTCAGTTTTTTGGCCAATTCTTCGGCGCCGACCGACGGACGCATTGCCGTGGCCAGGACAACCATGTCGGCATCGATTTCAATATTTTTTCCTGTGAGCGTATCCACACCCCAGACTTTTATCTTTCCTTTTTCTTCGAATAATTTAGACACTTTGCCGCGGAGATAGAGAACATCGTCTTCCTCGACGGCCCTCTGAACGAATTCTTCATAACCTTTTCCTCCGGATCGGATGTCTATATAGAAAACGTAGGCCTGCCCATCAGGGACATGGTGCTTGTAGAGCATGGCGTGTTTGGCTGTGTACATGCAGCATATTTTGGAGCAGTAGGCGCAGTGAAGCTCAGGATCCCTCGAGCCGGCACATTGGATGAACACAACCTCTTTGGGCACTTTGTGATCCGATGGCCTCATGATTTTGCCCTGGGTGGGCCCGGATGCGGAAAGGAGCCTCTCAAACTGGAGCCCGTCGAGGACATCAGGATATCTCCCGTATCCGTATTCGGCTAGATTTTCCTTTTCGTAAAGATCGTACCCCGTGGCCACAACGATCGTACCCACTTCTTCTTCGACAATTTCAGGCTTCATATCATAGTCGATCGCCCCCGGTTCACACACGTCCGCGCACTTGCCGCAGGCGATGGGAAGAAGGCCGGGACAGGCTGTGATGTCCAGGGTGAATGTCGCAGGAATAGCCTGCGGAAAAGGAATGTAAATCGCCCTGCGTCCGGTCAGGCCGAAATTGAACTCATCGGGGACGACGACCGGGCAGACTTTGGTGCATTCATCACAGAGCGTGCATTTATCGGGATCCACATAAGTCGGCTTTTTCAAAATTTTGACCTTGAAGTTGCCCACATAACCGGAGATTTCCTGGACTTCACTGTAATGCATGAGTTTTATTTTGGGATGCTTGGAAACCTCCACCATTTTCGGAGTCAGAATGCACTGGGAGCAGTCGAGAGTGGGGAAGGTTTCGGAAAGCTGAATCATGTGTCCACCAACAGAGGGTGAACGTTCAACCAGCACGACTTCGTAGCCGCTGTTGGCGATATCGAGTGCGGCTTGAATACCGGCGATTCCTCCCCCGATGACCATCGCTCTTCGGGTGACAGGAATACTGATCGGCTCTAAAGATTCGTTTTGTTGGACTCGCTCGACAGCGCTCTTAGCCATTTTTATGGCCTTGCTGGTCGCCTTGTCTTTATTTTTGTGGACCCAGCTGCACTGTTCTCGGATATTGGCAATTTCGCACTGGAACTCGTTAATCCCAGCATCTTTGGCCGCTTTTCGGAATGTTGTCTCATGGAGTGTGGGAGAGCAGCAGGCGACCACAACGCTATCCAATTTCTTTTCTTTGATAGCTTCGATAATCTTGTTCTGCCCCGGATCAGAGCACATATAGACATAGTCTTCGGCGTGCACCACGTCGTTATGTTTGGCGAGTTCTTCGGCCACTTTTTCAACATCCACAGTGCCCTTGATGTTGATTCCGCAGTGGCAAACAAACACTCCTGTTTTTTTCTTCATTGTATTGTCCTTAAAGTTTGTTTTTCATCATTTCACTTTAGGAGGACCGTTTCCGGAACGGGCCTGACATCGTCTCTCAGTGCAGTACTATCGAAAATCGAATTGGACCTCTTTACTTCTTTTTGGCTTTTGATTGAACTTTGGGTTTTGCCGTTGTCTTGACCTTGGATTTGGATGGTTTTTTTGGAGCTGTTTTCTTTTCTTGCTTCCTGTTTTCTTCATCCAGAACTTTGAGGCCGTAATCGTAGCCCTTTTCAAAAGCCCTGATGTTCAGATCGAGAAATCGATCGGGGACCAGACCCGGAAGTGCCTTTTTCATAGCTTCAGCCGTAACAATCTTGGTTACAGCTGTGAAGAATCCCATCATGACCAGGTTGGCAATAATGCGGTTCCCCAGTTCTTCGGCAAACCTCGTTGAGGGGACAGAGTACATCTTGACTTTTCCTTTTGGAGGTTTGGCTTTGACCAAGTCGGTATCAATGATCAAGACTCCTTTGCCGGGCAGTTCTGATTCATACTTGTCATAGGCTTCTTGGGACATGGAAACCAGAATTTGTGGCGTGGTGATGTAGGGATAGAGAACCCTTTCGTCAGACACGACGAGCTGTGAACTGCAAGCACTTCCTCTGGCCTCTGGCCCGAAGCTCTGATTCATCGATGCGTTTTTGTTATCAAAAAGGGAAAGCGCTTTTCCGGCAATGAGCCCGCATCGGATAATTCCTTGCCCCCCGAATCCTGAAAATCGAATCTCAGTCCTTGTCATTGTTAATTCTCCCATAAAGCTGGTAGTCATCACCCAAAACAGTGCCGAGATGTTCATTCATGGCATCCAGGAAGGTCGGTTTTTCCTTGTGCACGAACTTGCCAACAATAAGTTTATCCTGGTAACCGATACCCAGAGTCCGCGTATCCGCCCCATGTGCGATTTCGGATTTGTCATGATAGTACTTCAGCAGATTCAGTCCGTCTCCGAGCCGGTTCCTGCGTGCGTAGAGAGTGACACAAGGTGTTATGACTTCGATGACTGACAGCCCTCTATGGTTGAGCGCTTCCTGGATGGATTTGGTGACTCTGCGGAGGTGCAGAGCTGTCCAGCGGGCGACATAGGTGGCTCCGCAGGCGTCCGCAAGATAGGGGATACTGAAGGGGTATTCAAAATTTCCGTACGGAGCGGTTGAGGCGTTGGCATCAGTGGGTGTTGTGGCTGCCACCTGGCCGCCGGTCATGGCGTAGTTGAAGTTGTTGACACAGATGATGACGAGGTCCATGTTCCGTCTGGCTGCGTGGATGAAGTGATTGCCGCCAATGCCGAAAATATCTCCATCCCCGCTGAAGACCACCACTTTCAGTTCTGGATTCGCCAGCTTCAAACCTGTAGCGAAGGGAACAGCCCGGCCGTGCGTGGTGTGAAAGGAGTCCAGCTTGACATATCCGGCCACTCGGCCTGTGCATCCTATTCCGGAGACAACGGCGACCTTATCCAAATCTTCCTTGTTTTTTTTCAGCGCTTCATTGAAGGACGTCACTACGGTGCCGATTCCGCATCCGGGGCACCAGATGTGGGGAATGCGGTCCATCCGGAGATATTCTTCTTGAGGGTTTTCCGCTTCAGCTTTGGCTTTTTTTGTCATTTTGACGCCTCCTTTATAGCCTGGAAAATATCTTCGGGATCGTGCACCCAACCTCCGCAGTGCGGCGCACTCACAACTTTGCATCTATCGACAGAATTCCGCTGCACTTCTCTGACCATTTGACCGTAATTGATCTCGGGAACGACAAAGGCTTTGATTTTCTTAGATAGCTGCCGAATCCTTTTTTCCGGGAAGGGCCAGCAGGTAACCATACGGAGTGTCCCGATCTTTATGCCGGCCTTACGTGCTTTCTGCACGGCACGTACAGCTACGCGGGATGTGATTCCGTATGAGATCACGACGATTTCTGCATCATCGACATCTTTTTCTTCCAGCTTGATAATTTTATCGGCGTTGCCGCGAATTTTTTCGATGATGTCCGTCACGTTTTCCCTCTGGCATTCGGCATTGATAACGGGATAGCCGTGCTTGTCGTGGGTTAAACCTGTGGTGTGCATGCGGTAGCCGTCTCCGGCTTTGATCATAGGAGGAACGCCGTCTTCCTCGCGTTGATACGGGAGGTACTCATCTTTTGGTCCGGTGTACCACCGTCTCTCCACAATTTCGATTTCCTCTGCCGGAGGAATGACGACTTTCTCGTGCATGTGTCCCACACATTCATCAGTCATGATGAAAACAGGCACCCTGTAGGTTTCGGCAAGATTGAAGGCTTCAATCGTGAGGTCGAAACACTCCTGCGGCGAGTCCGGCGAGAGCGCGATAATTTCATAGTCGCCGTGAGAGCCGAATTTAGCCTGCATCATATCCTGTTGGCCGGTGAGCGTAGGCAATCCGGTGGATGGGCCTCCTCTCTGGACATTGGCGATCACGAGGGGCGTCTCTTGCATACAGGCGAGCCCGATGTTTTCCATCATCAGGGAAAAACCCGGGCCGGATGTGACCGTCATGGGTTTTTTGCCGCCCCAGGACGCCCCAATCAGGGCTGCGATGGAGCCGAGTTCATCCTCCATTTGGATGAACACGCCGCCAACAGTGGGTATTCGCGCGGAAAACCTCTCAGCTGTTTCTGTGGAGGGGGTTATGGGGTAACCGGCGAAAAATCGGCATCCTGCTGCCAGGCCGCCTTCGGCCAGAGCATAGTCTCCATCCATGTAGTGGGCCCCGGTTAAAACTCCTTTAGGGTCTGCTTTCACCTTTTTCACTTTCACTTTCTTCCTCCTCTTTGAGAGTGACGAATATCGCGAATTCCGGACATATTGTCTCGCAGAGTTGACAGTACAGACAGTTGTCCTCATTCTTGACATACGGGGGATGGTATCCCTTGACGTTAAATTCTTCAGATAGTTCAAGGACATCCTCGGGACAGTATTCGACACAGAACCCGCATCCTTTGCACCTGTCCTTGATGATGTGGATTTTTCCTTTTTTTGGTTTTAGTTCGCCGAAGTAGACCATTGGTACCTCAGATTAATGCTTTTTCTTTCAGGATAGGCTTCGGGTCGACATAGTGGAGATCGAGTCTTAGCGTCTCCTCTGAGCACCCCAGAGCGATGGCCAGCAACTGCGTAAAGTAAAGGATGGGGATGTTCTTGAATTCCGGGTATTTCTTTTGGGTCTGTTTCTGACGGTGATCCAGGTTAAAGGCACAGAGAGGACAGCTGACGACGACCACCTCTGCTCCCTGATCTTGGGCTGATGTCAAGATTTGGTAGGTTCTGTCAGCGACGATTTCGGGCTTGTCTACCGTCTGGTAGGCGGCACAGCATTCTGTTTTGTAGGGGAAATCGATGGGGTCGGCCCCCAAAGCTTCCATCAGATTATCCAATATGGTTGGGTTTTCCTGATCGTCAAACCCAATCTCTTTTGGGCGGACCAAAAGGCAGCCGTAATAACTGGCCACTTTAAGTTTCTTTATCGGCTTGACCACTTTTTGGGCTAGGTTATCAAATTTGATTTCTTCCTTGAGAAACTCCAAGAGATGGAATACGGACACATCGCCTTGGTACTTCACTTCTTCCCGGTACATCATGTCATTGATGATATCCAGGCTTTCCTTGTCGTTTTGCATGCGCAGGTTCGATCTTTTGAGCGTGTTGTAGCACATGGCACAGAGGGTCATGACCTTGTCAGAGTCCTGTTCCTTGACCCTGATAAGATTTCTGATAGGCGCCATGTGATGGATCAGGTCATCCGTGGAAAAGGAGAATACAGTTCCGCAACAGTTCCAACGGTCCAGCTCTTGGACTTCTATCCCGAGGTTATCAAGCGCGCATATGGCGGAATCTTCAAAGTTTTTTGCGTGGTTTTTTAACGTACACCCAGGAAAATAGCTTAATTTCATTATGATTCCTCGATGAGATTGAATTGCGTTGATTAAAGATCATTACAGGATTTTATGAAGTGAATTTCCTAAAATTGCTTATGAGTGCGATGGGAGGCACATCTTCTTTTTCTTCTTCAGTGAGCTCCTCAACTTTGACGTGGTCTTGCCTCTGCCGGAGAAGAATCTGACGGATAGCTTCAATCACTTCTGCAATATTGATGCCTTTGGGACAGCGGGCATTGCATGTCAGACAGGAGGCGCAGACCCAAATGGCTTTGGATTTTAAAAGCTCTTCTTTGAGACCGAGCTGGGCAAAGCGTATGATTTGGTTGGGAAGAATATCCATCTCGGACACGGCAGGACAACCGGCCGAGCATTTGCCGCACTGATAACAGACCATAAGGTTTTGGCCGCTCAGTTCCTCGACTTTTGCAACAAATGGATCTTGGGTCCTTTTTTTGGATAAGTTGACTCTCATTCGAGATGTCCTCTCAGGTGAAATATTTCCTTGACTATGACTCTCCATATAGTCCGGGCACTTATAAAACAAAACAGTAAAACACAATTGCCCTGACCTGTCAAGGGATGATTGCCATATTCATATAAATATATGTTTTTGGGCCTGCAGGGGTCTCGTTTACACATGTTACCATTCCATGTGGCTTGGCCGAAGCCGCGCCTTTTTTATCGTTTTATTGGGGCGATGTTCATGTGTGGCGGTAGAACCGGAGATGGTTATGCCGGGGATTTTGTGGTCACTTTTTTGAAGCCGGAGACGAGGAATATGAGGCAAAAAGAATTCATCAGAAGGAGATATTTGAGCAGTGGCAGGAGACCGACCAGAGGGATGAGCACGGAAGAGGCAATGAGAGCACCTGCAAAGGAACCCATCAAATCCAGGCCGTATCCAAGACCGTAGTTGCGCTTTTCTTTCAGAAAAAGGCGGTTGGCAATAATGAACAAATCCCCGCCCATGATGCCGAGGCCAAAAAGCAATACATAGAATATGATTTCGTGCGGTTGACTCCGCAAAAAGAAGAAACTCAAGGCCAGGAGGAGGATAAACCCCGTTTGAGCATACAAGATTTGGGCGAAATGAGCTCTCTGTCTGCGCATCCCAAAAAACGCGCCGCTGCTGAGTCCGATCATGAATGCAGCAAAAAGAAGGGCCACCCTCTGGTAGAGATACCCGCTGAAGGCCTGGTAGGCAATGATCAGCAATATTTCGGCCACGATGGTCGTGAAGCCCATGACAGCCACAGGAGTGAGAAGAAAGCTGGATCTTTTGCGCTTCAAACCCATGGACAGGAGAACTAGAAGAAAGAGAATGAGGGGAAAGTCGAGCAACCAGAACATGCTGATCCTGGACATTTTGGAAAACAATGCCGCTTCTCTGCCTCCGAACCGGGTGCTCCAGAGGACAGAGTTGAAGAAATAGCTGATGGGAGACAGGTCGCGGTTAATGGTCCTTATTCCTGAAGTTACACTCTCTCTCAATCTCTCTACGCGCAGAGGGGATAGCCGGGAAAACAGGATTTGCGGTATGATGTGGGTGTTGTTGAGACGGTACCTTTCATATCTGTCTTCCATAGCTTCTAAATCAAGGGAAAGACGTCTGTGAGAGGCAAGAAAAACATTCGATCCCCCCGGAATGACTTCCACAAAAGGGAAGACTTCGGCGAGGGTGAAATAGAGTGAAGAGAGAAAACTCTGGAGCTCGGGGCTTATGTAGTTCTCCGCGGAGGGGACACGGAAAGAGAAGAGCCCTCGGTTGACGAGGTGCGAATCTATCAATTGAAAAAATTCCAGGGTATAAAACCTGTTGAGTTGTGCCGTTGCTGGTTCGGACAAATTCAGAATTATGACGTCGTATCTTTTTCGCGTTCTGGTGAGATAGGCACGGCCGTCCTGGTAGAGGATCTTTATGCGGGGATTGCCCAAAACCGATTGTTCCTGGGCAGGGAAATGTGGCAGGGAGATGCGGATAATGTCCGGATCTAGCTCGACATAATCGATCTGCGCATATGGATATTTTAAAATCTGTTTGAGGCTGCTTCCCAGCCCTCCGCCGATGAGCAGGATATGTCTGGCTTCAGGATGTTGAAGCATGGCAAAATGCACCGATTCTTCGGCACTGAAAAGGTCCGGATAGGCATAGACCGCCTGGTAATTGTCATAGAGTGAGATTTGTTCTTCTATCTTGATGAGCTGAAGCTTTCCGTAGCGGGAATCTTTGCTCTGGATGAGCTCAAACGGCTTCCAGGCGATTTTTTGGCTGGGCAAATCAAAGCCATAAAATGCGGTGAGAAAGAGAGTGAGGGGAACGACCCAAACAGCCTCTTTCCTCTTTTTCTGCACAGCAAAGATTGTGACCGACACCATTGCACCGATTATAGCCGCGGCCTGCCAGTTAGAGAATGATGGAATCACAGTGAGATAGACTAGTACTCCTGCGGCGGCGGCTCCGGCTGATTCCAGCAGATACACGCGCGACAGATCCCCGCCCAGAAGATGAATGTTAAAGACGAAAAGCATTCCCAAAGGAAAACTTATGAACAAGGCCAGCACCAGAGAAAAAAGCAGCATCGGTGTGATGCCTGTCATCTCTCCGGGCAGAATTCCGAGGAGGAAGCGAGAAAACCGCAGGCAGAGAAGGCACAGAGGACAAAGGGCCACGACGAGGGCGTAAAGACGAAAGGTTTTTGTCCTCGAGAATGACAGTTTTTCAGCAACAATGCTACCCAAGCCTCCCCATAGAAGCCAAGATCCCAGGACAAGACCGAACGTGATTTCGTTTCCGTAAAAATGGGCGGAGAACTCTCTTAAAAGAATGATCTGGAAGGAACAGGCCAGGAATCCAAGCCCGAGAGGCGGAATCGATTGTATCAATGGCTTAGGTCCAAACTCCTGGAATGGGATGGCTGCAGAATTTGCACTTGCCGTCCTTGAGGTTGTTCCTTTGTATTCTGTACCCTCGTCTCTCGATGGCGAGGTTTTGACAGTTCGGGCAGTATGTGTTTTCCGCTTCGTGTCCGGGAATATTGCCGATATAGACGTAATTGATCCCCTCTTTGCGCGCTATAGTGCGGACCTTCTCCAGTGTCGACTGGGGTGTCGGAGGCAGATTTTTCAGCAGGTACATGGGTTGAAAGCGTGAAAAATGGATCGGCACATCCGGGCCGACCTCTTTGAGGATCCATTGGCTCAGACGTTTGATTTCTTCATCGCTGTCGTTCAGAGTTGGAATGACAAGATAAACGATTTCCAGCCAGATTGGACTTCTGGAAATGATTTTGATGGCTTCCAGAACGGGCTTGAGCTCACCGCGGACATATTCGGTGTAAAAGTCCTGGGAGAAGGATTTCAAGTCCACTTTGATCGCATCGACAACCTTGATGAGCTCTTTCAGAGGTTCTGGCTGCACATGTCCTCCGGTAACCACCACGTTTTTGATGCCAATCTTGCGGGCGCAGACTGAAGTGTCATACATATACTCGTAAAAAACGATCGGCTCCGAGTAAGTATAGGCAATGACAGGGCTGTGATAGTGCCGGGCTGTGTCCACAACTTCCGATGGGGAGAGATCCACATGCCGGATCTGCTCCGGTCTGACCTGTGAAATTTCCCAATTCTGACAGAATTTGCAGTTGACATTGCATCCGGCCGTTGCAATGGACAGGGCTGTTTTTCCTGGGAGAAAGTGAAAGAAGGGTTTTTTCTCGATTGGATCGACGTTGGAGGTGCAGACCTTTCCATAGACCAGAGTGTAGTAAGTGCCGCCCATGTTTTCCCTGACACCGCAGTATCCTCTCTCTTTATCCCCCAGTTTGCAGAGGCGCGGGCAGAGCTCGCATTCGATTTCCCTGTCAGGGTGCTTGGTGTAATAGCGGGCTTCCACGTGGGAGAGGTTTGATTCGTCGCTGAAAGCATGGAGGTCCGTGAAAAAATGCCCCATGCCCGAGCTGAGCAGCACTCCCGCACCGGCTGAAGTTTTAAGAAAGCGCCTTCTATCCATAGTCATTTCTCAAACCTCTGTTTCGATGAGCTGGATTTTGTCCAATTTTGCCGTACCCAAACCCATCCGGTCGGCTGTGTAGAGGTAGACGGGCTCTCTGTGTTCTTCCTTGAGAGTTGGAAGTCCTTTGGCGGCGCGCAGCTTTTCTATGATTAGCCACCCCACACGGTCTGCGGCCACGGGGTCCTGGCTGAATATGAGGGCTCCGTAGTTATCGGCCCACTCCGCATGGTAGGAAGGGCCTCGATGGTATTGGACAGTGAGAGCATCCAGGATTGTCATTCGATGCTTGCTCTTGATCAATGATGAATCGAACAGCTCCGCGATATAGGGGTCGCAGTGGTTGTCATGGTATTTGTTGGGGTTGTGAATTGCGCCAAAGTAGTTTTTCATCCCGGCGGTGACGCCGGCCAGGCCGTGATCTTTAAGGATGGCCAGGCTTATCGATGCCGTGATGTGACCCGATTGAATCAATGAAAAAAGACTGCCGATATTGAGGTGAGCCAAAAGTCCTGAGGTGTATCCCACACCTTGGGTGTCTGTCCCGAATACTTTGAGGTTGTTGCCCTTTATATTGAGTTTATAGCCCGCCTCTTTCAATTCCCGGTTCGTCCTGTCCCAGATGATGAGATTCTTCTCTTCAATCCCGTTCTCAGCCAGTACTTTGGCCAGAGCCAATGATGTCTCGGGAAAAGTGGATATCATTCGACCGCCAATCGTGTTGATTTTGATGCCAATCCGGTTTCTTTGGTCCGAAACCATGGCTGGGCTAGCACTCCATTGCTTCCGGCCGGTCAGGCACTCAAATCCTTTCCGGAACATGCTTGGGAGCTGTTGATAACCGCTTGTCTCCGGGCGTCCTCTACGCCGGGCGCGCACAATCACTACCTTTGACATGCAGATACCTTTCATGTAAAAGGTACTCTTCATGCCGGGGCCTGTCAAGACTCGTCGCGGCGGCATCTCCGCTGATTCATCATTGAATTCGATTCATCCATCCCTTATGATTCATGTTTGGATTCGGCATTGGACAGCGGAGTGCTCATTATGACGATGATCGCCATAAAAAGTGCTGCCGGAAGGAGTGGGGGAGGGTTGTCAAAAATTCCGTTTACCTTTATATTAACTTAGACCAAAGGACACAGAGAGGAGCGCGTCATGAATACAAAAAAATGCATCATATCTACTCTTGCATGTCTCGCTGTTTTTGTGAGTGCATCTTTTTTCCTTGCAGAAGGCAAGGAAAGGGCGTCACAGGCGGATTTGAGTTCACTTTTACCGGAATTGGCCGATTGGTCTCAGACTGAAAAAGCACAGAGCTATTATCCTGAAAATCTTTTTGAATACATCAACGGAGCCGCAGAAATCTATCTGGCCTATGATTTTCAAGAGCTGATAGTATCCCAGCATAAAAAAGGTCAATCTGAGATGAATGTTGCCGTTGAGATCTACAACATGGGAAGTGAGAAAAATGCTTTTGGCATCTACAGCGCGGAGAGGTTTGCGGACAACACCTTTGTCGATGTGGGACTTCAGGGGTACCTGGAGGAGGGGACATTGAATTTTCTAGCCGGTCAGTACTATGTGAAACTCCTGTGTTTTGACTGTGAGGGTGAATCCGCGGATGTCTTGACTCTTTTTTCTCAGGATATTGTTAAGAAAGTTGGGGGGACTGGTTCTTTTCCTCTTCTCGTCCAAAAATTTCCCAAGGATGGACTCGTTCCCAACACCGAAAAATATATCCTTCGCAATTTTATGGGATACAGCTTTTTGCGCAACGGGTATTCGGCGAACTACATTAAGGGGGATCTGGAGTTTGATTGTTTCTTTATTGAGAGCAGGAGCCAGGAAGAGGCTCAGCATATGATTCAAGAATACCTGGCAGCCAAGGGCGAAGAAAATGTGACCAAAGAGGAGTCCTGGTATCGCATCAAAGACAGATACTACCACAATATCTATCTGGCCAGAGTCGGGAGTGCGATTTGTGGCGTTATCAAAATCAAGGATGGATTCGAAGAGACCGGCGAAGAATATATCCAAAAACTGGCCGGAAGCTTGGCTCGATGAGAGATATTCGGCGCAAAGAGAAGGAGATCAAAAATAGGAAGGAATTGGTTGACATATTGGAAGGCGCCGCGTTCATCACCATTGCCATGTGTTCCGATAATCAACCCTATCTCGTCACGCTTAACCACGGGTATGATAAGGAAGGAAACTGCATCTATTTCCACTGTGCCCAAGAAGGAAAAAAAACAGACATTTTAAGGGCGAATGACCGCATTTGGGGTCAGGCCTTGGTCGACAAAGGTTATGTTCAAGGAAAGTGCGACCATTTGTACGCCACCACTCATTTTGCGGGGCGGGTTACGTTTGTGACGGAGTATGAAGAAAAAAAGCATGCTTTGATCTTGATGATCAAAGCTCTGGAGGAAGAGCCGGAAAGGGTGATTCGAAGCCAGCTAACTAAGGAATCGATCTTAAATGTGGGCATAGGACGAATTGATATCGAAACAATGAGTGGAAAGAAGGCTGAAAAAGCAATTGTATCCATATGAAGACGGCGTGATCTGATAGCTCTGATTCGCCGATTCTCAGTTTTTGGCCGCGAGGTGAGTTTTCAGGCTTTCAAATTCCTGCTGGAGTGCTAGGTGAGCCTTTTTCGCCTTGTCAATATCCCTGTCTCTCCCAGCTAATTCCATCTCGAAGGAGGCCTCCTGCAGAAAGGTCAGGCTCAAATTGGCGGAGGATCCTTTCAAGCTGTGTCCGAGCTCTTGAATGGAAGTGAAATCCATCACTTCGATCGCGGTCTTAAGATCGGTATGTTTGGCTTCGAAATCCGTCAAATAGAGCTCCAAAAGCTCTTTTAGAAAGGATTCGTCATTGCCTATCCGAGCCAAAGCGGACGGATAGTCAATCGGCAAATTTTGTTGGGTTTCTTCGTTCATTGCATAATTTCCTCATCAAATAATAATCTAGGAGGCCACGACACAATTTCGGCCCACATTTTTGGCATGATACATGGCCTTATCGCTAATTTTCACAAGATTTTCTATGCTGGAAGAAGTCGTCTTTTCCGTCGAGGCACAACCCGCGCTGATCGTCACAGTCAGGAGTCCCGCTTCAGTCTCGATACTCTTGCCGCAGACAGCTCTTCGGAGTCTGTCTGAGATCCGGGTTGCATTTTTCTGGTCACAACCGGGAAGTACGACAAGAAATTCATCTCCACCGTATCGTCCGATTTTGTCATAACGACGCAGCGTTTTTTTCAGCCGGGAGGCCACTTCAATCAGAACTTCATCGCCAACTCCATGCCCGTGTCTGTCGTTGATGTTTTTAAAGAAATCAATATCCAGCATGACTGTGCTCACAAATGTGCCCTCTCTCAGGGCACGGTGGAATTCATCTTGGAGCACATTCAAAATCTCGTACCTGTTGAGGAGATTGGTCAGGGTATCATGAATAGCGAGCTCCTGAAGTTTTTTTTGAGATTCGAGAAGCTGGTTCTGGAGGCCTATGATTCGTTTTCCAGTCTGAAGTCGTGCCTTTAACTCGTGGGTATCAAAGGGTTTCGTTATATAGTCATCAACGCCGGCGGCAAATCCTTTCCGGATATCTGTCTGTTGATCTTTGATTGTCAACATGATGATATAGATATAATGACCCAAATTCGTCTTTCTGATTTTTTCGCACAGCTCAACGCCGTCGACTTCCGGCATGATCCAATCCAGGATGGCAATCTGGACCTTATCTTTTTGTATAGCCGCCCACGCTTCTTTCCCGTTCTCCGTAGTCAGGACCTCATACCCCCATTTTTTCAAATTATTGTCAAGGATCGTCCTGCAGAGCTTGTCATCCTCGGCAATAAGCACTTTTATCACTTGTTTTCTCCCCTTTGCTTTAGCCTGATGCCGTTTTTTTCTTTTGCATGGCTTCTTCGATCCTTTGGAATACGTCCTCCGGATTTAGCGGTTTTGTAATATAATCGTCCATCCCGGCTTCGAGGCACTTTTCGCGATCACCCTTCATGGCATGGGCGGTCATGGCGATAATCGGGATATGCGTTCCTGTTGTCTCCTCTTTTTTACGGATGGCGGCGGTTGCCTCAAAACCATCCATAACCGGCATTTGGACATCCATTAAAATCAAGTCAAAAATTCCATTTTCCATAGCATTGAGGGCCTCTTTTCCGTTTTCGACGGCGGTGAGGTCATGCCCCTGTTTTTCGAGCATAAAATGGGCCACTTTCCTGTTTACCATGTTATCCTCGACGACGAGGATTTTGTAACAGGTCTGTGCTCGTGTCTCAGGCTTTTCTTTCTCGGGCACGACATCGGTTTTCTTTTCCGGCGTTCGGGTGCCGAGAATCTTACTCATGGCCTCTGACAGCTCGGATATTTTTATGGGTTTGGAGAGATATACCGGAACACCTGTTTTGAGCCATGGGGATGCGTCACCACGGCTTCCTCGGGAGCCGACCATCACGATCATGGTTTTGGCCAATTCGGGCGCATGTTTTATGTAATCCAGCAGTATGAAGCTATCCTGGCCCGGCAGATAGGCATCGAAGAGGGTAAAAGCGAAAGGTGTTCCCTCTGATTTGGCGCGATCGAACAGAGAGATGGCATCTCCCGCACTGGGGGATGTCTTGACTTTAAAATTCCAATTTTCCAGCATCTCTTCGAGAATGTCCCGTGTCGATAGATTATCATCGACAACAAGGACAGGAAGCTCTCTCATATCCGTGTAGCCGGGAGTTTCTGTTTTTTCAGGCCCGGCTCTGTCGAGGCCAAAGCTCAATGTGACGAAGAATTTGCTGCCTGCGCCTTCCTTGCTTTCCACCCAAATGCGCCCGCCCATCAAATCCACGAGCTGTGAACAAATCGCCAGGCCCAATCCGCTGCCACCGTATTTTCGAGTCATGGAGCCATCGACTTGAGCGAAGACATCGAATATTATCTGCTGCTTCGATTCTGATATGCCTATTCCCGTATCCGCCACTGTGAAAAGAAAATCGATTCTATCTTCTGTTTTGGATTCTTCTTCAATGGATACGATGATTTCGCCCTCTTTGGTGAATTTTATGGCATTTCCGACAAGATTGCTTAAAATTTGTCCCAGGCGTCCAGGATCACCGATCACTTTGTAATCGATGCTGGCCGGAATATCACACGCGAGCTCGAGCTTTTTTTTGTGTGCTTGAAGAGCCAGCGATGCGAGCATATCGAACACATAGTCCTGAAGGTTGAATGCGGTGGTTTCCAGCTCGACTTTTTTGGCTTCGACCTTGGTGAAATCGAGGATGTCATTGATGAGAGTCATCATAGATTCGGATGATGACTTGATGCCTTTCACGTATTCCAGTTGTTCGGGGTTGAGGTCTGTGTCGAGAGCGAGATCCGCCATTCCGATTATTCCGTTCATAGGCGTACGGAGTTCATGACTGATGTTGGCCAGGAACTCGCTTTTAGCTGTCAAGGCTGATTCGTTCACCTGTTTGGCTGCAGATAGCGTTGAAATATCTTTGACATGGAAGATCAATCCCTGGTATTCCCTTCTGAGATAGACCGGCTGTAGCCGGACCTCTGTCTCTGCATTCTGGATTGTCCTTTTCAGGACAACAGGGGAAGAATCCAGATCATCTTTAAAGTGAGCAATGTGTTTTTTAAGCTCTTCCGGCTTTAGACCGAAGTCGAAGTCCAAGATGTATTTGTTAACGATATCCAATTTCCTCTTCTTGTTGAATTTGAGGAAGGCCTCATTAACCTGCATCATCCGATTGTCTTTCCCCACAAAAAGGAAACCCTCTTCCAATGATGATATCAAACTCAAGAATTTTGTTGTGGCCAGATCTGAGTTTTCTGTGCTTTGAGCATCCGCTTCCTTCACTCTGTAAATGATGAATGATCCTACTGGCTTTCCATCCACAAGAAGAGGAGAGGCGATAGCTGAAATGGGGATATTCTTGCCTTCCGAATTTTGATGAACAGCAGAGAATTCAATCTCTTCTCCATTTCTCAATTTTTGACTGATGGACTGACTTTCATTCTCATCGTCCTGGCTGCCGATCAAGTCATCAATGTTCTGACCAATGACGTCGGCTGGATTCACGCGGAAAAGCTTTCCAAATGTTTCGTTGGCTTTGATGACCTTTCCGCTTCGGTCGGCCATCATGACGGCCTCTCGGGTGATCTTTAGAAGATGGTCAAGAGGGATATTTTCTCTGTGTTTGTCATCCGGGATCTTGAGGAAATCAGGAATCGATTTATCTGTCATTGTGTTTCCTCTATTCGCGGTTGGCTTGTCGTGTTCACATGGACCCGGTTGCGCCCTTCTTTTTTAGCTTGATAGAGAGCTTGATCACTTTCTTTAATGAGGTGAGTTGCTGGTCGATGGATAGAGATGTCGGAAACCGAAATACCTATGCTGATCGAGACATCCAGCGAACTCGTTTCGGTTTCCAGTTTATTTTGACACACGGCTTCACGCAGTCTTTCTCCGATACTCCGGGCATGAATTTTGTCGAGGCCGGGAAGAACTATGAGCAATTCATCTCCCCCGTATCGGCCGATTTGGTCATAATTGCGCACCGCTTTCTTAAGACGGGAGGCTACTTCGATAAGCACTCTATCGCCGGTCACATGTCCGTGAGTATCATTGATTTCTTTAAACCGGTCGATGTCCAGCATGGCCACTCCCACGGGTTTCCCCTCTCTATGATTCCGATTGAGCTCCTCTTCGAGAATTTCCATTATTTTTTTGCGGTTCCATAACTGTGTCAGGCTGTCTGTGTTGGCCATTTTCAGCCGGCTGTCCTCGAGGGCGATGATCCGTACTCCGTTTTGAATTCTGACCTTGAGTTCCAGATAGCTGAAAGGTTTTGTCATGTAGTCATCGGCTCCAGCCGATAGACCGGTGATGATGTCTTCCTGCAGATCCCTCCCCGTTAGCAGTATGATGTAGATGTATTCGGACTTTTCCTGTTGGTACTCGTTGCGGATTTTATGGCAGAGCTCAATGCCATCCATCTTGGGCATGCTCCAGTCAAGAATGGCCAATCGGATTTCTCCCTGTTTGATGCTGTCCCAGGCCTCTTCACCGTTTTTTGTGACGATGACCTCATAGCCCCAATCCTGCAGATTTTTCTCCAGGGCACGGCAGGATATGATGTCATCTTCGGCTATAAGGACCTTCATTCCCATTTTATCAGATATTCCTTTCTCTCAACTCCAGGCATAGCCTTGCTCAGATTTTATGTTTCAGTATCCATTGTATTGAGTTAGTCGGTCCGGTCAATCGCCTTTCCGGATGAACCAGGGGGTGATATTGTATTCCCATTCACCACCTCTAAAGATGATAGTTTTTATCCTGGCAAAACCAGGGTTGATCAGCGATGTCCAAGGATTTAGTCGCACAAAGGAGATCGATTGTGGAGTTGCATATTTATCCTTATTTTTAGGAAAAATACGGAAATGGGACGTCTATAAGTTGTCACTATAATAAATAGAGATAATATAATGGTGTTCCAAATAGCATTTTGGAATTAACATATTTGAGCTTAAGCGTGTTTGCCAGTGGCACATTTGTTAGACCTTGGATTTTGGGAGAGAGATCGTCTATAATGAAAACGGCAAAATCCCATGAGCGGCAATAAAGTCATCACTATCTGTTCTGTCATAGGCGTTGCTTTTCTGATCGGCTTTCTGCTCAAGGTTGCCAAACCCGTTTTTTTTCCTCTTTTTTTGGCCGTGTTGTTTGCCTACGTGCTTTCGCCTGTCCTGAATTTTTTGACACGCCTGAAAATTCCCCGAGCGGTTTCAATTCTTGTCATCGTACTGGTCACTTTTTTGGTCATCTACCTGCTCGGAGCTGTTTTTTACTCGAGTGGAAAAGGGTTTGCCTCTGAACTGCCCAAGTATGGGAAAAAGCTCGAATCCATGTTTCAAGCCGTTCAAGGATGGCTCAGTTTTGCCAAAATTGAGTGGGAAACCGTCAACTGGATTGACCAGTTAAACCTCAGCAATGTCGGTAGTGTCCTATTTTCTTCGCTCGGGCCGTTTTTTTCTTTCATGGCCAACCTCTTCCTGATATTCATTTTTTTGGTGTTCATGCTGGCCGGAAGAGGATCGATGACGAGGAAGATCGAAAGATCTTTTGATAAAGAGCGGGCAGTGCGGATTATGGGTGTGATTGAAAACATCGACTCCCAGGTTCAGAGATATTTGGCGATTAAGACTGTTGTCAGTTTTTTTACCGGCGTTATTGCCGCCGTTGTTCTTCTTCTCTGGGGACTGGATTTTGCCATCGTCTTCGGATTTTTGACTTTTGTGTTGAATTATATCCCTAATATTGGGTCCTTCATTGCCACCATTTTCCCAGTGACCATTGCTGTCTTTCAGTATGATACGATCTGGCCGGCTATCTGGATACTCCTGATATTGATTCTGATCCAGCAAACCATGGGGAATTTCGTCGAACCAAAACTGATGGGGCAGGGATTGGGGCTCAGTCCGCTAGTTGTCCTCTTTTCGCTGTTTTTTTGGGGTTGGCTGTGGGGGATTGCGGGAATGATTATGGCTATTCCAATTACAGCCATCGTCAAAATCGTCTTCAGCAACATTCCCGAATTCAATTTTGTTGCTGCCCTTATGAGCAAAGATTAATCAGGAATGTCGAGCTTTGGCTGATGGGTCAGCTCGCTAATTTTTGATAAGCGATCGATGAGCTGACTAAGGTAGAGCCTGTTCTCCCATCGGCTTTGGGAATACTGTTCGAGCGCAAGAATGACGCGATCGAGGCACTTGCTTTTTTCATCTTTGGTGTATGTTTGCAACTCACCCGGCACTATGATCTTTTTTTCCCAACGGCACTGCTCGATACTCTGAAAGATGGCTTCGCCAAGCTCGTTTTTCGGCACCATGCTCGTCTCTGTCGTGATGATGAGACGGGATTCCTTTGCCAGTTTGTCTCGAACATAGTCTAAGGCCGACATGGCGTCTCCATCTGTCATCGAAGCCTCCCTTTGCGCCATGCGTCCGATGGGGGCTTCAATGTTAAACGCTAACCATGCCAATCGTTCATCACTCAGAATGTCTTCTCTCGAAAGAGAGGGGGAGGGATGCACGGGATGCTTTTTTTCGAGTGCCCGTTTATCCTGGTAAGGCTTGTGCTTGACCAGATAAGGGCATGTGGGTGGACAATGGATTTGTTTTTGTCTGTGTGTGCCGCAGCACAGGCTGCAGATGGATTCACCCAGGGCAGGACAGTATCTCTTTGCCTTTCTCTTCTTGCACTTAACACATTTGGCCATCTATCCCATCCTCGGATTTAATCGGGCTTATGGAGAAAACTTGCATCATCGCTTTTTTTTATAGAGGAAAGTATCCGATGTCAGAGATTTGATTTTTCTACCGAACAGGTCTTTCAGAGCTTTTTGTGCGGCCTTTTTCTCCGCTTCTTTTTTAGAACTCCCCTTGGCCTTTGCCAGAAGCTTGTGATCGGAAAACACCTCGACGACAAAACTTTTTTTATGATCCGGTCCTGTTGTGGTCACGGTTTTGTAGGACGGAGCTGATGAATTCTCTCTCTGAAGATGTTCCTGGAGAGCGGATTTGTAGTTATCCACAAAAAACTTCTTGACGTTTATTTTCTTGAACAGGGGAATCAGATTCCGTCTGATAAATACGCTGGCATTGTCGATCCCTCCATCGAGGTAGATAGCGGCTATTACCGCTTCATAAGCTCCGGCCAGAATGGTTTTTTTCTTCCTGCCTCCGCTTTTTTCCTCGCCTTTGCCGAGACGCACGCATTTATCCAGTTTCAGTTTTTTAGCAAAGTAATCAAGGGCTGAAGTGCTGGCTGCGGCTGATTTGAGTTTGGAGAGTTCTCCCTCGCTCATGTCGGGATAGGATAAATAGAGAAAATCGGCGATCACAAGTCCCAGCACAGAATCACCGAGAAACTCCAAGACTTCGTTATCGGACAGGTCGTCGCTCTGGTTTTCATAGGCAAAAGAACTGTGGGTTAAAGCCTGAAGCAGCAGATCCTTATTTTGGAACGTGTAACCCAGTCTCTTTTCACATTGTTGGGCTGAAATTTTCATGGCCACCTATTCAATTTTTAAACGGATAGACTATCTTGCCTCGGACGATTGTTATTTCTGGACATCCCTTCAATTCCCATCCGTGGAAAGGGCAGTTTTTACTTTTCGATTCAAAGGAATCAGCGTCGATAACGATGTTTTTGTCGAGGTTGAGAATGGTGAGATCGGCATCGGCTCCTTGGGAAATTTTTCCTTTGTTGACGAGGCCGAGAATCCGGGCTGGATTGGTGGATATCATCTGAATGAAGCGGGAGAGTGAAATGATACCCGAGTGGACAAACCGATCCACTATTAAAGGAACAGCACTCTCCAGACCGATGATACCGAAGGGTGCGCGGTCAAATTCGACGGCTTTGTCATCTTCTGTATGCGGCGCATGGTCCGTGGCCAAAACGTCTACGATGCCATCTTTCATTGCTTTGATGAGCGCCTTAACGTCTTCTTTGCTTCGCAGGGGTGGGTTCATTTTCAGGTTTGTGTCGTATGTTTTCAGTGATTCATCCGTGAGAAGGAGATGATGAGGTGTCACCTCAGCCGTTAACGGAATATTCTTTTTTTTGGCCATTCGGATGAGTTCCGCAGCGCCTTTCACGCTGAGATGAGCAATGTGGACCCGGGCCTTGCTGTATTTGGCGAGCACCATATTGCGAGAGACCATGACTTCTTCTGATGAGCACGGAATTCCATTCAATCCGTAAGTATAGGAGTAGAAGCCCTCGTGCATGACTCCATCTCCGCTCAAATTTTTGTCTTCACAGTGATCGATAATCAGTGTGTTCAAAAGGCTTGAGTATTCCAGGGCCCGGCGCATGACCTCATTGTTTGCCACCGGATAACCATCATCGGAAAAGGCGATTGCCCCTGCCCTCTGGAGATTTTTCATGTCTGTCAGTTGTTCGCCCGTCTGTCCTCTTGTCACTGCCGCTATGGGGAACACATTCACTACTGCATTCTTGCGGGCCTCGCTGACGATGAAGTCGGTGATGCCCGCATTATCATTGACAGGGGATGTGTTTGGCATACAGGCAACAGATGTGAATCCGCCTTTGGCCGCAGCCCTAGAACCTGTGCGAATCGTCTCCTTGTCTTCCTGTCCTGGTTCTCTGAGGTGGACATGCATATCAATAAAACCTGGAGCGACGACAAGCCCGGTTGCATCGATTGTCTTTTGAGTTTTTGTGTTGATTTTCGTCTTTATGTCGACGATTTTCCCCTTATCAATGAGGATATCCCTCGTGTCGTCTGTATTCGTGCCAGGATCGACAACGCGGCCATTTTTAATTAATAGTGTCACGGGATTTTCCTCCCAGTAAAAGGTAAAGAACAGCCATTCTTACGGCGATTCCGTTTTCAACCTGCTTGAGGATAACGGACTTCGTGCAGTCGGCCAAATTTGTGGATAGCTCTACGCCTCGGTTTATCGGACCCGGGTGCATGATAATCGCATTGCTCTTCGCTCGATGAAATCTCGCTGTGGTAAGGCCGAAAAGTTCTCTGTATTCACGAATGGAGGGGATCAAGTTATCGGTTTGCCGTTCATGTTGAATTCGGAGCATCATGATCACATCCGCTCCTTCGACAGCTCTATCCATGTTGTATTCGACCTGTGTCTTAAATTTTGTGAACAGTTTAGGGAGCAGGGAAGGGGGGCCGGATAGAACGACGCGAGCACCAAGCTTGGTGAGGAGGTAAATATTCGACCTGGCCACTCGACTGTGCAAGATATCCCCGACAATGACAATTTTCTGCTCTGCAATGGTGCCCCTTTCCTGTCTTATGGTGTAAGCGTCCAGGAGGGCCTGGGTAGGGTGTTCGTGCATTCCATCGCCCGCGTTGATAACGTGGGACTTGCAGAATGTACTGAGAAAATAGGGAGCCCCCGAAGCAGAGTGTCGAATGATGATGGCGTCTGTTTTCATGGCTTCCAGGTTGAGGACTGTATCCTTGAGTGATTCCCCTTTGATGACGCTGCTTGTCTGTTGGCTAAAGTTGCTGATATCCGCAGACAGCCTTTTTGCCGCCAGTTCAAAAGAACTTCTCGTGCGTGTACTCGGCTCATAGAAGAGGCTGATAATCGTTTTCCCCCTCAAAGCCGGGACTTTTTTGGCTTCCCTTCTGGAAATTTCCAGCATAGAATCCGTCGTATCGAGCAGGGCCAGGATGTCGGAGCGGGATAGGTTTTGTATCCCCAGAAGATGTTTGTGCCGGAAGCCCAAACCTGTACTCCTATTTTATGCCGGCCGGCTCGGTTATGAGCACTTCATCTTTATCATCAATTTCCTTCAGGTGGACTTGGACTATTTCTCTTTTAGATGTGGGGAGGAATTTTCCGACATAGTCTGCGCGTATGGGCAGCTCTCTGTGGCCCCGGTCGATGAGAACAAGCAGCTGGATCGTCTTTGGCCGGCCCAGATCAATCAGGCTGTCCATGGCCGCTCGAATTGTTCTTCCTGTAAAGAGGACATCATCAACGAGAAGAACGTCTTTTTTAGCAACAGAAAAATTGATTTCTGTTTTTTTGACCATATGCTGAGCTTCGAGTTTGGAGAAATCGTCTCTATACAAAGTGATATCCAAAACGCCCACGGGGACGTCGATGCCTTCCAGGTTTTTTATGAGCTTGGCAATCCTTTTTCCAATATAGATGCCCCTTGTCCTGATCCCGACTATCACCAGGTTTTTGAGATTCCTGTTTTTCTCTGTGATTTCGGTTGTCATCCGCTGCAGCGATCGCTTTATCTTTCGAGTATCCAAAATTTTGGCTTTTATTTTTTCTTGCATGGATCAACTCCTCAGTTTTTATGAACATGCCTCATTTATCTCGAAAAGTCAACTCCTCACTCTAGACCTGAAGCTTTCCCAAAACCGTGACGGGACAAGACTTCGCTTCCATAATTGAGAGATCAAATTGTGCAATAGAGAAATAGCTTGTCTGTAAGCCGAAATCTATGGCGCAGCTGCTGTTACGCCTCGATCGGATTGGCGTGAAGTTGTGCGATCAAGCCCTTCCATGGGTGGATTGTCAACGGATCTCGAAATATTTTTCGGCGAAGGCCAGGTCTTTCTGAATCTGCCGTGTCAGTTCTAGGGGAGAGGAAAATTTTTTCTCGTCCCTGATTTTTTTGAGAAACTGGACCTTGATAGGTTGCCCGTATATGTCACTGCTGAAATTCATGAGGTATGTTTCCACCTGATTGCCCTTTTGATCGAAGGTCGGGCACTGTCCGATATTCGTCAACGACATGAAAGCCTGACTATTGATGACCGTGTTGGACACAAAGACGCCCCCGGGCATGATTTCGTTAGCGGTTTGGATGTTGGCAGTCGGAAATCCGAGGTTTTTACCCCTAGACTGTCCCTGTATCACAGTTCCTTCGATTTCGTAAGGTCTTCCGAGCAAATGATTGGCTTTTTCTATTTGCCCCTTTTGCAGAAATTCCCGGATGAGACTGCTGCTAACCCTTGTCTCGGCAATCGTTACGGGGGGAATGATGTGCACGCGAAATCCATTGGCTTGGGCAAGACGGTGTAGCGTCCGGTTACACCCTTGCCTGTTTTTACCGAAACAGAAGTTTTCCCCTACGATGATTTCTGCGGCATTCAAGGGTTCGAGCACGAGATGCCTGATGAAGTATTGAGCTGTGCGGTTGGCAAGCTGTCTGTCGAAATGCAGAATGAGCGCTGCCCGGACGTTGAACTGGCGGATGGATTCCAGCCTCTGCTCTAAAGACTGGATCATAGGAATTGGTTCTTTGCCGACGACTTTTTTGGGGTGCGGAGAAAAAGTCATAACCAAAGATGTGAGATCGTTTTTTGTTGCCTCAGAGACCAGAGTCTCCAGAATTTTTTTGTGTCCCAGATGCACGCCGTCAAAGTTGCCTATGGCGACAGCCGTTTTTGTTCGAAACTCAGGTGTGTTCTCGAGGCCCTTTATGATTTTCATGCGGTCATAGAGAGATGATTTTTGCCTGTTGCATGTAGGCCATTCTGAGCTGATGAAGGCTTTGATCGATGAACTTTTGCTCCTCAGGCTTGAGGTTTCCTTGTGTGCGGGATTTCAGAAGGTCGAGCAAATCTATCATTCGTTTGGCGAGTCCAAGTTTGCCTTCCTGGTCTTTCGTTCCGCCCTGATTTAGCTGACCCAGTTTGAACAATGCCTGGGTGAAAAAGGGCAGTACGAGTGAGCTGAAATCGAGCGGAGGAAGAACCTCTTTTTCCTCTTCCATTTCTTTTTCTTTCTCAGGAGGCTCCTCAGTCGCAGTTTTTTCTTTTGCCTGGTCCTCTTCTTTCAGCTCAGGTTCTTTTTGTGGCGGTTTCTCTTTTTTTGTCTTTTTCCCCTTTTTTTCCTCGGGCTTTTGGTGTTTTGTTTTGTCTTTTTCCGTCATTTTAATTCCTCTGGTTTTTAGTGTTTTTTACAGGACTTGGGATTGATATTTACAGTTCTTTCAGTTTATGCTGGAGACTGATTCTACATCAAAGCCTATGGAAATTCAAGGAAGTGAAGCGATGGATGATGCTAAACTCGCCGGCGAAAAATTTGCACAACTGGTGCAGATTCTGGACACTCTTCGGGGGGAAGGGGGATGTCCCTGGGATCGGAAACAGGATGAAACCTCGATCACCAACTATTTTTTGGAAGAGGTCTATGAAGCCATAGATGCCATACTTGCCGAAGATGCCCCGGCCGTTGCAGAAGAATTGGGGGATGTGTTGATGGAGGTTGTTTTTCTGGCGAGGATTTATAAGGAGAAAAATGCTTTTGTCATATCCACTGTCGTGGACAAAATCAACGAAAAAATGGTTCGAAGGCACCCGCATGTCTTTGGCGATAAGAAGCTGAGGGACTCCGAAGACGTTGTGAATGAGTGGCTCGAGGGCAAAAAAACAGAGAAGAAAAGAGCTTCTTTTTTTGAGGGGATTGTGGAGAGAGCCCCCGCTCTTCACACCGCCTACCAGATCGGACTCAGAGCATCATCGTACGGGTTTGATTGGGAAAAGCCCCGGGATGCTCTGCAGAAGGTCAAAGAGGAAGTGGACGAACTGGAAGCAGTCCTTGATTCGGAAACGACCGAGGATATTGTTCAAGAACTGGGAGATGTGTTTTTTGCTCTGGCAAATGTCTCTCGCCTTTTAGGTCGAAATCCCGAGATATGTCTGAGAAAAGCAAATGATAAGTTTATCATGAGATTTCAGCAGATGGAACAAAAACTGCGGGATAAAGGGCAAACGCTCAAAGATGCAGATCTTGAAGAGATGGATGCTGTCTGGGATCAGGTGAAATCATCTGCCTCTAAGCCGGAAAAGTAGAACTTACTGCCGCTTTTATTTTTGTGAGGGCTTGTTCGCATCATGGCGCTCCAGAAGGCTCGCCTTGATAAACTCGTCGAGATCTCCGTCAAGGACCTTGTCCACATTGCCCACCTCCACTAGAGTTCTCAGGTCCTTGATCATTTGGTAAGGATGGAGCACGTAGGAACGGATTTGATTCCCCCAGGCTATTTCCCCCTTGGCATCTTCCAGCTTGTCGAGCTTTTCACGTTTCCGCTTTTTTTCCAGCTCATAGAGCCTGGCCTTCAAAACCTTGAGGGCACTGGCTTTGTTTTTATGTTGTGATCTCTCATTCTGGCACTGGACCACGATCCCCGTTGGCATGTGGGTGATTCGCACAGCGGAATCAGTGACGTTGACGTGTTGGCCGCCCCGGCCGGAGGACCGGTACGTGTCGATGCGGAGGTCATCGGGATTGATCTCAATCTCAATATCATCATCAATTTCAGGATAGGCAAAAACTGCGGCAAAGGATGTGTGACGTCTTTTATTGGTATCAAATGGAGATATCCTGACCAGACGATGCACGCCTGATTCCTGACTGAGGTTTCCGTAGGCGTAATCGCCTTCTATTCGGATAGTCGCGCTTTTGAGCCCTGCTTCTTCACCAGGCTGTGTATCAAGAATTTCTGTGATAAACCCTTTCCGCTCGGCATATCGCAAATACATCCGCAACAGCATTTGAGCCCAGTCTTGTGATTCTGTCCCTCCGGCCCCCGGGTGTATGGTGAGGATGACATTGCGCACATCGTCGGCGTCGATAAAAAGAGTCTGGAGCTCAGCCCGGTTCAAAACTTTTTCGAAAGCTCCCACCGCGATCTCGAGATCTTCTTCGGCACTTTCCCCCTCATCGATAAGCTCCAACAGAACCTCGAGTTCTTCCTTTCTCTCTATGATTTGTGAGAAAAACTGGATATCCCTTTCCAGGCGCTTTTTTTGTTGCTGCAGGACCTGTGTTTTCTTTTGATCTTCCCAAACGTCCGGGGAAGAGAGGGTGTGGTTTAAAGATTTGAGTTCTTTTTGTTTCTGATCAAGGTCAAAGAAAACCTCGCAGCTCCTCAAACTGATGGAGGAGATCTCTGCTCTTTTCCTTCAGGCCGGAGAGGCCGTCTTTGGATGAAGAGCTAGCGTTTGTCATCGTTCCGTTTCACCACGGCAAGAATAAGAAATATGACTGTCAAAGTCAAGCTCACATAGGCCAGCACATCGCCGTACTGAGTATAAAGTGTGGTCTTTGTTCGGGGGGTGATCATATCGGTCAGGACTGTATCTGTCATCAATTCAGAAGAACTCAGAATTCGCCCGTGAGGATCGATAATCCCGCTTATGCCGGTCGTCGCTGACCTGAGCAGATAGCGGTGGTTTTCAACGGCTCTCATGGCGGCCATGGCAAAATGTTGGTAGGGGGCGGCACTCCGGCCATACCAGCCGTCATTGGTGATCGTCACCAGAAAGCGTGCTCCTTTCTTGACAAATTTGCGGACAAGGCCGGGAAAGATGATTTCATAACAGATGGGGGAGCCAAACAGCTCTCCCTCATAGTTGAGAAGCCTTTGTTTGTTGCCGGGCGTGATGTCCCCAATGGCATGGGTCACGCTCGAGATGAATGAAAAGATTTTTTTGTAGGGCGTGTATTCACCGAAAGGCACGAGATGCATTTTGAAATAGCGTTCCGCAGTGCAATCGGGTTTGAGAGCCAGGGCGGTGTTGTAGTACTTCGTCTCACCTTCAATTTCTCTCTTCTCGTTGGTCCCGAGCAGTAGAGTGCATCCTGTTTCGGAGGCGAATCGACAGAGCTCGTTTTTGAAATCCTGGTAAATCCCGTAGGGACAGCTGAAACACAGTGGAACCGAGAATTCAGGCCAAACAACAAAACGGCTTCCGTCCTGGAAGGCTTGACGGCTGAGCTCAAGATGCTGATTGAAAATAGCTTCGATTTCGCCGCTAGATAACTCGCTCCAGATAATATCGGAAGATACATTGCCCTGTATCACTGAGGCAGAGAAGGAATCAGGGGTCGCGGGTGTATGTTTTATGGCCACGAATCCGGCCACATGAATGAGAAGCACCAGGGCGAGAGAGGCGAAAAAAGGAGATTTCGTCCGCGATTTTATGGAGTAGACAAAGGAAGTCTGGAAGAGAAGGATGACAAAGGACACTCCGTAGACACCGGCCACAGAGGCCATTTGGATAAAGTGCACATTCTTGACCTGGCCATAACCGATCAGCCCCCAGGGAAAACCTGTAAGCACATGAGTGGCCAAATATTCGGTTCCAACCCAGAGAAAGGGGATGACAAGGAAGACCAATCCGGGAAAGGCACGTTGAATGACGGCAAAAAGAAATCCGAATATGGCCCAGAACAGGGCCATGAGACAGACCAGGGCCGCATAGATGAGTAAACTCAGCGGTATTGACATATTTCCGTAGTGTGCGGGTACGGATGGAATCCAATAAATAAGGGTTGCATAAAAAGCCACGCCGCCCACAAAGCCAAACAAAAAGGCCTTCCCGCTTTTCTTTTTCGAGAGGACAAAAAGGAGAGGGATGAGCGATATCCACGAAAAGAAAAGCAGGTTGAACTTGGGAAATGCGAGGGCCGTGCTCAGACCGCTGATTGCAACGAGAAGGAGATCCGGTATCTTGATTTTCATAATGACGGTGGTTTACCTGCAGTTGCGCGTTGCCTGCCTCATCCAGAATCCCATCTTCAGGAGGGACTTTTTGATCCGCGATGAAGGGCCATTACAGGTTTTTTGGCTCACCCATTCAGGGCGCTCTTCATCAGCCGCTTTGTGCGTCATCATGGAAACACAACGGGTTGAGTCAGTGTTTCACGATGAAATAGTCGATTTTCTTCTTTCCCTCGGCTTTGGCCAGATCGGCCATTCTTGCATCTGCTTGTTCTCTGGTTTCGAAGCCTCCGACCCAGACTCTGTACAGCCCTCTGCGATCCGAAGAGGATGGATCTCTCACCAATATCGTAAAACCTTCTCCTTTCAATCTGTCGGCGACGGAATAGGCGGATTCTCTGTTTTTATAGGCACCGACCTGGATGTAGTAGAGATTCCTTCTGAGGGCAGGTTCTGCCTTTGCCTTGGGTTTATCGCGACTCTTCTTTTCATGGGAGGCCAGTTCCTCGGTGATGGCGGTTTTTGTCTTCTCGGCGGGCTTTGTTTTCTCGGCGGGTTCCACGACGGGTTTGGGTTTTTCCTCTTCCACTTTTTCTGTTATCGGTTCTTCGGCAATCTGGGTTGTTTCTGTGATCTGGGCTTGTTTTTTGCCCACAGAAACCCCGAGAAGAAAGATAATCACACCGAGGACGATTATGGCGACGAAGATAAGCACAAGCTGGGAGCTTGAGAGTTGGAGTTCTCTGTAGTCTGAATTTGTCATTGTTCTATGTCTTCTTTTTATCTATAAAAGATTGGAGTATGTCAATAGGCAGGGGAAATACAATTGTTGAATTTTTTTCCGTGGCAACCTCGGTGAGGGTTTGCAGGAACCTGAGCTGCAAAGCTTGAGGATTCTGTGAAATGACCTTTGCCGCATTGGTCAGGTTATCCGCAGCCTGGAATTCTCCTTCAGCGTGGATGACTTTGGCCCGCCTTTCTCTCTCGGCTTCGGCCTGTTTGGCTATGGCTCGAACCATGTTCTCCGGGAGGTCGACGTGTTTCATCTCCACGAGCTGAACCTTTATTCCCCATGGATCGGTGTGGTCATCTATGATCTCCTGGAGCTGCAAGTTCAGTTTTTCCCTTGAAGAGAGAAGTTCATCCAACTCGACTTCGCCTAGCACACTCCGTAGAGTCGTCTGTGCGAGCTGGGAGGTGGCGAAAAGAAAGTCCTGGACTTCGAGGACCGCTTTTTGTGGGTCCATGACACGAAAATAAACGACGGCATTCACCTTAACGGACACATTGTCCTTGGTGATGACATCTTGAGGGGGTATATCCATGACCACGATTCGAAGGCTGACTCTCACCATCCGGTCGATAGGCGGGAAAACGAAGATCAGTCCCGGTCCTTTGGGCTTGGTGAGAACCCGCCCAAGTCGAAATATCACGCCTCTCTCGTATTCACGAAGAATCTTGATGGCGTTCAAGAGATAGAGAACCACGAGTGAGATGACGATAACCGGAAATGTAATCATTTTTTCCTCCTCATTCGGAAGTTAGTCTATGGTTAATCACGAATTATCTCGTGAGCCTGTCTTTGTCTCAGCTCTTCGGGAAAGCCACGGGAATTCATGGCTGCCGGGATTGATCGAGCTAGACTTTGGTCACCTTTATCTTAAGGTTTTTTAGAACCTCGGTGACTTCTACATTCGATCCCTTGGCGATGTTTTCTGGCGCTTCGGCATCCCAGATTTCACCGTGAACAAAAACCTTGCCTTCAGGGGTCAAATCTGTCTGAGCCTTGCCGATTTCACCGAGCAGGCCTTCTTTTCCTGTAGAGGCTTTTCTGGCGTGCGCTTTTACGGCCAGAACGATCAAGAAAATGAATATGAGAGAGAGACTGAGGGCGATCGGGATTATGAATTTCAAACTCGGCCGCAATTCCGGTATGGGCGCATCGATAAGCATGATAGAGCCTATGACCATTGCCAGTATACCTCCTACTGATAAAATTCCATAGCTCTGGATCTTGAGCTCCAGGATGAACAAACCAATAGCTAAAAGAATCAGGATTAAACCCACATAATTGATTGGCAATATCTGGAAGGAAAATATAGCAAGGAGAAGACTGATTCCGCCTAAAACACCGGGCAGGATCGCTCCCGGGTTGGAAAATTCAAAGTACAGACCCAGGAGACCGAGCATGAGAAGAATGTAAGCGAGATTGGGATTGGAAATCGTGAGCAGAAATTTCTGTCTGGCCGTCATCTGTATTTCGATGATCTGTTCCCCTTCAAGAGCAAATGTGAACTCCTTGCCGTCGAACCTTTTGATTGTTTTTCCGTGAAAATGATCAATGATCTCTCCTTCGTTCTTGGCAACGAGATCGATCACCCCGCCCTCCAGCGCTTCTTCCTCGGTGTAAGATAAGCTCTTCCGGACGGCATCTTCAGCCATCTTCGTGTTCCGGCCTCTCTTTTCAGCTATAGTCCTGATGTACGAGGCGGCATCATTGGTCACCTTATCGGACATGGTCTCATCCATTTTTTGCCCGGCGATACCCACACTGACCGGATGTGCGGCACCCGTGTTTGTCCCGGGGGCCATCACGAACAGGTCACAGGCGACCCCGATGAAAAAACCGGCCGAAGCCGCCCGGGCGCTGCTGGGGCTGACATAGGCTGCAACCGGTGTTTCCGAATTCAGAATTTTCTCGATGATCTCCCGCATAGAGGAATCCAGGCCTCCAGGCGTGTTGAGGACAATGATGATCATAGAGGCCTTCTCGTTGTCGGCTTTCTCGAGAGCCTTCAAGATGTACTCCGATGTGATGGGGTGAATGGGTGCGTCGACCGTTATCTTGATGATAGACCCGTAACTGAAAGATGCAAGGAGCACCATAAAAGGGATAAGGAGAAATTTGCTTTTCACGTCAGTTCAATTATAGGTATCTATGTAAATCAAGTCAACAAACCCAAATCCTCCTTAAACAGATCCAATCCGTGTACCAATAAGAACATTTGTCGTTGTTTTTATAGTTTTTTCATTTCGAGACGAGCGGGGGGGGGGCAGTCTCTGTATGATGCGCATACGGAACTTCAAGGAAAATCCCTTAACCTGTGCTTGTGCTAGTACATTCGCCGATAGTAGGGGAGTGGGCTAGGATTTTGGGATGATTCCAGAATACTGAGTTAGATGTCCCCCGAATTTATTTGTTGAAACTTGAGATAATCTTTTCAAATGTTGCTTTGTGTTTATCAAAGTCACTGCTGGGAGCCTGGCAATCCACAAAATGAATCACGCTCATTCCGCCAATTTTCTCTTCTAAAAAAAGCCCTAGATGTTTATTCCCCTGAAACTCCCATGAACACGTAAAACCGGAGACACCGGAAACCTTGATATCTTTTCTTTCCTGGGGTTCACCATGGATGTGGCCTTTGATTCTCTCCTCAAAACCTTTGTTGGGCATTAAAGGGATCCCACCGCAATGAACACTGAGGGCGGGCCTTCCCATGCTGAGATCACCTTCTCCAGGCCACCAAATCCCGGCATCTCCACCACTCCAATCTTTGGGAAAAGAAATGGACCAATCTTCATATTCAACGGTTTTCCAATCTGTGGGTATTGTCGATTTTAGATTGGTAGATGCTGATTCCACATTTTCTTTGGGTTGAGCTTTTGTTTGAGAGGATGAAGTGACCGATTTCTCTACCGTTTCAGCTCCAGCATTTGATTTCTCACTTCCCCCGCAGGCCAGAAAACAAATGCAGCTCAAACCTACAGCTAATACCATCAAGAACAAAAACCTACTGTTAATTTTTTTCTCAATTGCCATGAATTGACCTCCATAAGATAAAGAATAAATCAAATATTATATTCATACTTTTGATGTGTTTCAATGACTCTCTGGTTTGAAAACGCCGGCAGAACTATGGATATGATTGCAAGCTTGAAGAATCTCAAAGAAAAATTTCTGAGAGCTGAGAGTGAAACACAAGGATATTGGGTACGACTAATGACAAAAAGCGTAACAGCACGGGCTTATACGGGCGAGAACAAACGGGTAGATAAAAAGCTACCCAAAACCCTGGACTTCGAGTGGAACGAGGAATCCCAGGCGTTATTCGATATGGGCGTTATCCGAGCGGTCGATGAGCAAGCGAAGGAATGGACAAAGAAGTATGGCCCAAAAACACCTAGTTCCAAAAGTTTGAGGTGTCAAAAAAAAGACGTTGACATTTTATTTTCAATAAGTTAAATATATTAGCACTAAAAGGAGATTCCAATGATCAAGAATGATATTGCCCTGGCTATCGAAGAAAAATCTGAGTTCAACAGGGCAAAGTCATTGTTAATCGTCGAGACGATTCTTGATTCGCTCAAAGAGGCGCTGACCAAAGGGGATAAAATTGAGATCAGGGGCTTTGCAAGTTTAAAGGTTGTTGAGAAGAAGACCGGCTTCGGCAGAGATATCAGACGTAAAAAACAAATCAAGATTAAGAAGGGAAAAAGGATAAAATTTAGGCCGGGGCAAGACCTGAAAAACCTTTCTTGAATTGCGTAATCCCAAAGCTCCGTCAAACCCTCCCAAAAAAGTGAAGACGTATTCTTTACGCTCGAGAAAAAGCAAAGTTCAAGCCGAGAATTTCGCCCGCATTTTTCCTGGAGATAGCTCCTTCGCTCTTTTCGTGGACAGCCTGCCTGACATACTGGCCGGCAAAGAATTCAAGCAGTTTGTTCGGATCATTAAGAGAGCGAAATCAAAAAGTAAACCCATAATCTTTGCCATGGGCGCTCATGTCATCAAGGTGGGTCTGAGCCCGGTCATCATAGATTTGATAGAAGAGGATTATATCGATGCCCTCGCTTTCAACGGTGCAGGAATCATCCATGATTTTGAGGTCGCCTTTGCAGGCCAGACATCCGAAGATGTGGCCGTACAGCTCAAAGACGGCCGATTCGGGATGGCCAGGGAAACCGGGGAGATGCTGAACAGGTGCATCAACCTCGGTGCGCGCAGGAACCTTGGATTAGGCGAGGCCGTAAGCAGGATGATAGCCTCATCCAGTTTTCCGCACAAAGATTCAAGCCTGTTTGCTGCTGCGAGCGATCGGGGCATCCCGGTGACTGTCCATGTTGCTCTGGGAACAGATATCATCCATTTCCACCCGGATGTCAATGGCGCGGCATTGGGAAAAACATCGCTGAAGGATTTTTTTCTCTTTTGTTCGCTCGTTGAGAAGCTTGATGGTGGTGGTGTTTTTGTCAATGTGGGATCTGCCGTCGTGCTGCCCGAAGTCTTTTTGAAAGCTGTTTCCTATGTCAGAAACAGCGGAAAGCCTCTCAACCATTTTTACACGGCTGTGTTCGATTTCATGAATCACTACCGTCCGCAGCAGAATGTCGTGAAACGGCCTGTCTCGGGGAAGGGAAAGGGATTTTATTTTATCGGTCATCACGAGATCATGATTCCGCTTCTGGCCGCGGCTCTCAAATCATGAATAGATCTGTTCATAGTCCATCAAAAGATTCCTGAAAACTCTTTCGGATTGTTCGATCGTCTCTTTTATGGTCCCGGAAGTGTCGATGACATAATCGGCGTAGTCCAACTTTGTTTCCGGTGATAGCTGGCTCTGGATTTTTTTTAAGGCTCCGTCTTTGTCGATTTTATCCCTTTTCATCAGGCGGTCTATTTGCGTATCCAGCGGGCAGTAGGCCACGATGATCTTGTCAAAAAAATCAGCGTAACCGGCTTCAATGGTTAGAGCGGCTTCGGAGATGAAGATCTTGTGTGTTTTGTTTTGTCTCAATTGGGTTATGATGTCTTTCTTTTTTTGCATGACCAAGGGGTGAATAAGATTATTGAGAAAAGCTCTCTCTTTGGAATTGGTAAACACAGTGGTGCCTAACCTCTGGCGGTTGATTGTCCTGTCAGGATTGAGGATGTCTGGGCCGAAGTGATCGACTATAGCCTTCCAAGCTGGTTTTTCCGGCTCCATGAGTTGATGGGCTACTGAATCAGCATGATGTATGTAGCAGCCCAGTTCTTCCAAGATGCCGGCGATGATGCTTTTGCCCGAGGCGATTCCCCCTGTGAGAGCAGCAATGAGCATGATCGTGGCGTGATCCTTCTTCTTTTATATGAGTCCTGCAAATTATGCGAGTTTGAAAAACAGCCTGCGGTATGTGTTCTCGGCGCAGGCGTTTGGTTATTCTATTCGTTTTTTGAGGTAAATTCGAATTCTTCGTCGAAACTCAGCGCGATTCCCTGAGATTTTTCTTTTTTATCCAGTCTCTCGAGTCTGACACTCGTACCCTCGAGCCGGAGAGTGGTTTTTTTCCCCTCGGTCACTTTTTCAGGGAGTTCAATGATCAGTTCAAGTTTAGTTCCAAGTGTGATGCTAGCATCGATGGAAAAGTAGGCGCCTCCTGAACTGATATTTTCCACAATCGTTTCTTCCCGGAATTTTTCGCCATTCGGGAATGTGCCTTCGACTATTGCCGTGAGAGGAAGTTCGAATCGCCATTCGTGTCGGCGGTCTGACTTTCTATCGATACGGGTCAAGATCACTTTTGATTCCTTGTCGATGTCTTTGTTATTGTCTTTTTTCATCCTTCCTACCTCTCTGGAATTAAAACAACGCAGAGTTGATAGCGTAGAGGGCAAGTTGAAGCCGGCTGTGTGTGTCGAGCTTAGCATAAATACTTTTGATGTGTGAACGGACCGTGTTTTTGCTGATGAACATCGCTTGAGCAATTTCATCATTGCTTTTTCCTTGCCCGATGAGCCTGAGAACTTGAAATTCTGTCGGAGTGAGCTGGTCCAATGTTTTTTCTTTCAGATCTCGGCCAACGACCGAAATGATCCGGTCCATGATGCTGCTCATTTTGTCACGGGGAAGCCAGATTTCCTCTTTGTGAACGATACGGATCGCTTCGGGAAGCTGATCGGCGGGATCATTCAAATCAAAGTAACCTCGAACACCCACATTCATCAGACTTACCACTTCCTCGTGAGACGGAATGTTTCCGAGGAGCATGAGCTGTCCTCTCTTGGGATCCTCCGAGGACTCTCTGATTGCTTTGCAGACTTCTCTAATGTTCGGCATTGGCTCGGAATTGGCGAACAAGACGATATGGGGGTTGAGATTTTTTATGGAATCAAGGAATGACTCGATCGTGCTCTTTTCAATGTTTACAACTTCGATGTCTTTATCAGATTCCAGAACTCTGAGTATTCCCGATAGTATGAGATCCGAGGTGCAATAAATCAAGAGGCTGATTTTTTTGTCATCTTTTTTTTGCGATTTTTTATTAGTCATGACTGTTTTGTTTTCCCCCTTGAGACCTTATGGTATGCCTTTCATTTTTGGGGATATGTTATAAAATCGAATTTTCAATGTCAAGATGGGAAAAGAAGGCCAGAGCGGTCTAGGAGTCAGACCGAATTTTGAAAAGCTTATCGAGTTGAAGGGTGATGAGCTGCAGCCTTTTGTTGCTCACTCCACTTTGGACGTATTTGACTTCCCCTGAGACAAAAAGATTCAGATGAGATTCTAAGACCAAAGTCTTGGGGATATCCAGGCAGACATTGAGATTTGAGCCGATCGTGACTTTATTTTTCAGCCAGAAAGAGGCTTCCTGCGCACTGATGGATGCGATTTTCGTTTTTTCCTGGAAATCTTCTCCCTTGGCATTTGCGCCCTTGATAATGGCGGGGAGAGAAAGCTCAAAATGGCGTTCTCTTCTTTGCATGGAAGCTTTGCCTTGAGAAGATGATTTTTCGAGTGCTCTGTTCAAATCCATGTCGCCACAATTGTGTCAAATGTCATTATCTGAGGCAATCGCTTTTAAGGATGAATATTAGGGTGATATTTTTTGATCCAGTATCATCGGGAAAGGTTAAATCTGTGACTAACCTGGGTTCACACCTCTTTGAAACATCGGCAGAGTTTTGACAGTGATTCCCGCGCAACTGGGATGTCGACCGCGGATTTGCGATTTTAGATCACCCTTTGATACTTGCCGTTTCCCTTCGCTTAAACGCGAAAGGCAAAAAAAGGAAGGTATTCCTTAATCCATGCTCTCGATGACATATTTGCTGTCGAACTTGAGCGATACCCGCTGTTTGGCATCTCTGCCCTTTGTCGATTCGACGAAGATCACTTTTCCTTTGATGATGAGCTTGAGATCTTTTTTGTCCGCGAGTTTTGGTGGAAGGTCAATGATAAGCTTGAGCTCGCTTCCAAGGGAAACAGTATTGGTCATCCAAAAAGAAGAACCATGGTGGCTTATATAGGATAACACCGTTTTTTCCGTAAACGCTTTCCCTGATGGCTCTGTCCCTTCCACTATTGTGGGCAGAGATAGATTGAATCCCTGTTCTTTGATGGCGTTGGTAAGGCTGAAAGAGTTTAACATTTCATTCGACATTTCCGCTTCCTTTTTACTCCCGTCAATGTCGTGTTTACGATGCCACAGAGCTTGTTCAGGGGTCAATCACCCTTTTGGATGAAATTAGGGGTGAATTTCCAATATTCAATGAACCACCTTGACTCACCCCTGGAAAGCAGGGGGCCTGTATCCAGCGGTCATAGTCAGTTGAACTTTAATTTTGTTGCTGCCGGACATCGGCTTTGTGCCACCCGAGAGATCCCATTGACATGCAATTGCTCATTATGACTCAAGCATGTGTATGTGATTGAAATTGCTCACGATAGCAATTCGCCTTATTGAAAAAAATCACAATATATAGTATATTATTTTGTTTAATAACACAAAATATTGTGCGTATAACGAGGAGGATGACATCAACGAGGATCGGTGAATCTGAAGGGATCACCGCCTAACCCCCTTCTTGACAAAAACCATAGCTGGGGCTAGAATGACCACGAATTTTTCCCCTGGGAGATAACAGTGAGTAAAGAAGATCGGTTTGTGCAGCATATCACAGCGAAAAGTGAGGATGCGTCGAGATGGTACAGCGAGATAATCAAGAGAGCGGAGCTGGCTGACTACGCGCCAATGAAGGGCATGATGGTGATCCGGCCTTACGGGTACACCATTTGGGAGAATGCACGTGATCTGCTCGACAAGCGGATCAAAGAGTCCGGACATGTCAATGCGTACTTTCCGCTGTTTATCCCCGAGAGTTTTCTCGAAAAAGAGACGGAACATCTCGAAGGGTTTTCACCAGAGGTAGCTTGGGTTACAGAGGGAGGGCAGGAAGAGCTTGAAGAAAGGTTGGCCGTGCGGCCCACTTCGGAGGCTATCATCGGAAACATGTATTCCAAATGGATCAATTCATACAGAGATTTACCCGTCTTGATCAATCAGTGGGCAAACATAGTCCGTTGGGAAAAAGTGACCCGTCCCTTCTTGCGCACGACAGAATTTCTCTGGCAGGAAGGCCACACCGTCCACGAAACAGCCGGAGAGGCCCAAGAGGAGACGTTGAAATGTCTGGCCATGTATAAAGAATTCGTCGAGACCGAGCTGGCAATCCCTGTCGTTGCAGGGATAAAGTCGGAAAGGGAAAAATTTGCCGGAGCGAAGGCAACTTATGCCATAGAAGGATTGATGTCTGATGGAAAAGCTCTGCAAATGGGCACATCGCACAATTTGGGGCAGCATTTTTCCAAAGTTTTCAATATACGCTTCGAGGATAGGCATCAAAAGTTGCAGTATGCCTGGCAGACGTCTTGGGGAATGTCCACGCGGATCGTTGGGGCGATTATCATGACCCACGGGGATGATTCAGGCCTGAAAATTCCGCCTCGTGTGGCCCCCATTCAGGTTGTGGTGGTGCCGATTTCTATAGGTGAGTGGAAAAAGAATGTTTTGCCTGTGGCTCAAAATATTGCGGATAACTTGAAATCACAGGGCTTGAAAGTTCATCTGGATGCGAGAGAGGAATTTACCCCCGGATGGAAATTTTCTGAGTGGGAGATGCGGGGTATTCCTCTGAGGATTGAAATTGGGCCAAAGGATGTGGGAGCCGGTCAGGCCGTTGTCGTGAGAAGAGATTCAGGCAAAAAGGAGAGCTTTCCGCTCGATTCAATCCAGACGAAAATCCCGGAAATGCTTGAAGACATTCAGGAATCGTTGTTCCATCAAGCCCTGGCTTTTCAAGAGGCGAATACCCATGAGATTGACGGCTATCAAGAATTCAAATCCACGATTGAATCAAAAAAAGGTTTTATCAAGAGTTTTTGGTGTGGTGACCCTGTCTGTGAAGAGAAGATCAAAGAGGAAACAATGGCCACGATACGCGTCATTCTATATGGGGAAGATAAACCAAAGGTTGCAGGGAAGTGTATCATATGCGATAAAGAATCTGATAAGCTGGCTTATTTTGCCAGGGCTTATTGAGATTGGAAAAGGGGATATGACGAAATTTCGGGTGCAGCGCGAATCCATGGTTGAGACCCAGATCAAAGCACGGGGAATTACAGACGAGCGGGTGCTGACAGCCATGAACAAAGTTCCGAGACACAGATTTGTTCCCGAGGCTATGAGGAAATATGCCTATAACGATGAGCCGCTCCCCATTGGCAAGGGGCAGACGATTTCTCAGCCCTATATCGTTGCCTACATGACCGAAGCCCTGGAATTGACCGATAAAGACAGAGTGCTGGAAATTGGAACCGGATCGGGATACCAGGCTGCTGTCCTGGCTGAAATAGCTCAGGAAGTGTACACGGTCGAAATCGTCGAGGAGCTTGCGCAGAAGGCTCAAGACATATTGAGAGAGGAGGGGTATCACAATATCCACTTCCAAGCTGGAGACGGGACTTTTGGCTGGAGGGCACACGCCCCCTATGATGCCATCATGGTTACAGCAGCACCTCCGAAAATCCCGGAAAGGCTGCAGGAACAGCTTAAGATTGCCGGAAGAATGATCGTGCCTGTGGGTGATACATTCCAGGAGCTGATTCTGATTATAAGAGGAAAGTGCAAATATAAGACGAAAAAGCTGTTGCCGGTTCGTTTTGTCCCGCTTGTTTCTCCGCATTGAGAGAGGCTTGTTGGGGACTGCCGCGCAACAGGGGATGAGAAAAAAATGGCGATGACACGAAGACCGATGTTGTTCACAGTCGTGATTTTTGCTTTGGCCACAGGATTTTGTGCGAAGGATGCCTACATACAAATCATTCTACCTAACGGCAAAACGGTGATAGCAGAGCTGGCTGTCACTGACCATGAGCGGGCTAGAGGACTAATGTTTCGTGAAAAAATCAATCCGGACCAGGGGATGCTTTTCATTTTCGAAAGCGAAGGCCGGCATTCTTTCTGGATGAAGAATACGCTAATCTCTTTGGATATTCTCTGGTTGAACAGGGACCAGCAAATCGTTCACATTGAAGAACATGTCCCCCCCTGCAGAGAGGACCCCTGTCCTTCATATGCCTCGAAAATCCCTGCCATGTACGTGCTGGAGTTGAAGGCCGGCAGCGTCAAAGACAACGACTTGAAAATGTATGACACGCTGAGCTTTGTTCTGGAGGAAAGCTTCAACGGCCAGGACTTGCTTGGGGGGAATGACTCAGCAAGCCCTTCACCTGAATGAAGTTTGATCCCGGCTGAGAAGTTTTTCGAGCTCGGCGGCAGCATTTTCTGAGGCGATTTTCGATCCCAAAGCTTTCTTGACTTTTTTGAAGCGACCGATCATCTCTGTCTTGATTTGGTCCGAAGTCAGTATCCTTTTTATTTCCGAGTGGAGCTTTTCAGGAGAGAATTGTCTCTGGATCAGTTCGGGCACGATGTTCTGGCCAGCCAGAATGTTGACGATACTGTAGGTTTTCGTCTTGATGAGCGGAATTCCAAGGTTGTAGCTCAGGGCCGAGATTCTGTAGAAAGTGATGAAAGGGGTTTCGACCAGGGCCGCTTCGAGATTTGCGGTGCCGCAGGATGCGAGAATCAAATCGCTGTAGGCCATGCATTCATACCTGTTCTTTTTCAGAACAGGGATCTTTATCCGGCTTGAGGCCAGGTGTTGGTTGACCGCTCTCTCATCCACGCTTTCAGCCAGCAGCAAAACATACTGTGCTTGAATCTCTTCACTCAGTTTATCCATGGTTGCCATCAAAATTGGCATATGGTACTTGATCTCGCTGTTCCGACTCCCCGGCATAAGGCAGATGAGGGGTCGGTCAGAATCTAGTTTGTATGTGTTGAAAAATTCCATTTTGGAGAGTGTGATTTTGATGCGTTCCAGAAGAGGATGTCCGACATAAACGGCCGGTATACCCTTTTCCTTGTATAGGCTCTCCTCAAAAGGAAAAATGAGCATCATCTGATCCACAAATTTTTGGATGGATTTGAGGCGGCCTTTCCTCCAGGCCCACACTGTAGGACTGATATAGTAAAGCACAGGAATCGAACGCTTTTTGAGAGGTTTGGCCAAGCGCAAGTTAAAATCGGGGGAGTCGATGAGAAGAGCCGCAGCCGGACGGCGTTTCCGTGCTTCTCGTTTAATGTGAGTGAATATTTTCTTGAGGCGGGAAAGATGAGCGACAAGCTCGAAGGCCCCCATGACAGAGAGATCTTTGATCGAATAGAGGAGTTCCACTCCCTCGGCTTTCATCATATCGCCGCCGATTCCAAAGAAAGATGTGTGGGGATATTTCTTTTTGAACTGATGAATGAGACCTGCTCCGTGTTTATCTCCAGAGTTTTCTCCGGCAACGACAAGGATAGACGTCATTAATTCTCTTCTTCCTGTCCGTAGTAGACAATCTCAGGCATGCGCTGGGGATCCAAACCGTACATGAAGAGCCATTTGTCGTAAGTGCTTTCGTCACGGAAGATTTTAAAAGCCTTTTTTGAAGATGAACTTACCACCCCTATTATGAGGGGATTATCGATGGAAGACAGAACGCGGAAAGGGACTATGATGACTCTCTGGAAGGATTGGCTTGCCGCTGAAATGTTTCCGGCTCTCTGTTGTTGGCGGTTCTGTCGGGATGACGGTCTTCGCGTCCTGCTCGCAGCGCCCTGCTGGTAGGGAAGGATAATGTTCCATTCGCCATGGGTGGTCATCGGATCCCTGAAAAGTCTGCGCAGACATTTTTCTTCGATAAGCTCTTCGAGTGAAGCTGCGTATTGCCCAGGTTTTTTTGTCTGATAGAGCCGGATCGCCTCCACGTATTGCTTCCCTCTGAAAATGAGCTCTTCTTCTTTTTCTCTCTGTATTTGGGTTTGCCAGACTGGCACGGCTACGAGGAGGCCGATAGTGATCACGGAAACGGCAAAAAGGAGAACGAGGAGTGTGTATCCCTTGCTTACCATGTGTTGTAGAGTGTGCCGTCTAAAGCCGTTTTTTCCGAGCCGGATCTAATGTCAGAGATACCCGGCTGGACTCCTGCAATGAGATCTTCGTCCGTGAGCAGCTCTTGCAGCTCAACCCAAGTTGATGATGATTTTGTGATGGGATCGACAGGAATTTTGTACAGATATTCTTCGTCCACTAGGGTCTGAAGCGAGGTGGGGTATTTTCCCTTGTCGGAATAGTACTGACCTAGTAACTGTCTCAATATATAGAGGTTTTCCTTTAGCGTGGCTTCGCGCGCTCGGGTGGTGGCGTTTTTGTACTGGGGCAATCCTAATCCGACGAGAATGCCGATTAAGGCGAAAACAATAAGCACCTCGATCAGAGTGAACCCCCTTGTTTGGATCTTTGTTTTCGGATTGATGGGTTTGTCCTTTTTCATCGTTTGTTTGGTCGAATGGTGCATGGGATTATTGACTTTCTCATAACTCTACCAATCTCTGTATTTTGTTCCATCAAGGGCTGTGCCTGTGCTTCTCGTATAGACATCGTAGACGTTTTCTCCTCCCCAGACATCGGAGTCGGCATCGTCCTGGTAAGAGCGTAATCCCCATTCTATAGAGTTCATCATCGGATCCCTAGGTATCCGCCTTAAGAACTTGACAATTTTTGTTTTTTCTTCGTCTTTATCCGTAATCGTGATTTCAATCCCTTTCACCAGTATCTCTAAATCCGGAGGATATCCTTCGGTTTCCTCATCGTATTCGAACTTGTTTTCATCGGCCAGTTTTTTGTACTCATCAATAGCCTCACGTAAAATTCTGAGGTTTCTATGCAGGGTGATTTCTTTTTCTCTCTTGATAGCCACTTTTGCTAGAGGCAGCGCTGCCAGAGCAAGAATAGAGAGAATGGTGAGAGTGACGAGCATTTCGACTAGAGTGAATCCCTTTTTTGGAAGCGCCATGAGTCTAGATCGTGTTTATATTATATCAAAATCGGTCTCGGTTGTGGCGATTTTTATAGGAACCCTTTTGGTGGGGCTTGTTTTGACTGGGGTGTCGGTGAGATCCCCGTTCCAGCGCTTTCTTGCTCAACCGGATTTTGTTGTTTTCATCGATGGAGATCACTTTAACTCGGATTGTCTGCCCAAGCTTAAGCACATCTCTGACGTTTCTTATCCGTTGTGGAGAGATTTCCGAGATGTGGAGAAGGCCGTCTGTGTTAGGGAGGATTTCAACAAAGGCCCCATAATCTTCGATCCGGACCACCTTCCCTGTATAGACGCGGCCCTCCTCGGCCTCGACTGTGATTTCTTTTATCATTTCCCTGGCTTTTTCGGCGGCGGCCACATCTGTGGATGCAATCGTGATCTTCCCGGATTCTTCGATGTCTATCTTGGCACCTGTCTCTGCGATGATTTTCTTAATTATTTTGCCGGCAGGGCCGATCACGTCTCCCACTTTTTCGGGTTTGATAAACACGTTAATAATGCGGGGGGCATAGGGCGAGATATCGGATCGAGGCGCAGATATGGCCAACTTCATTTTTTCCAGGACTTTCAACCGTGCCTGGCGTCCCTTTTCCAATCCCTCTCTGAGAATATCTATTGAAATGGAAGGTACCTTCAAGTCCAGTTGAATAGCTGTGATCCCTTTTTCCGTTCCCGCAATTTTGAGGTCCATATCGCCGAAATGATCTTCAAGTCCGGCAATATCTGTAAGGACGGCATAGCGGTCGCCTTCTTTGACCAATCCCATAGCAATGCCGCCTACGATCATCGACAGGGGGACGCCGGCATCCATCAGCGATAGAACTCCGCCGCAGACCGTGGCCATCGATGAGGATCCATTTGATTCTAAAATGTCAGACACTATTCTGATGGTGTAGGGAAAATCATTGTCCAGGGGTGTCGAAGGGAGTATGGCTTTCTCTGCCAGAGCACCGTGACCGATTTCCCGCCGGCCAGGGCCTCTCAAAAAGGACACCTCCCCTACGCTAAAGGGGGGGAAATTGTAGTGGAGCATGAACTTTTTCTCTCCTTCTTCTCCCAGGCTATCTATGCGCTGAACGTCCTCGAATGTTCCCAGCGTAACAGTGGCGAGGCACTGGGTTTCTCCCCTGGTGAAAAGGGCCGAGCCATGAGTTCTGGGAAGGATTCCCACTTCAGCCGTAATAGGTCTGATATCGTCAAAAGATCGCCCGTCCACACGTTTGTGTTCATTCAAAATGAGATCTCTGACCAATGCTTTCTGGATCTGATAGAAGATTTCCTTGATCTCTGTAATCTGCTCTTCGTTCTCTTCCGGGATTCCAGCGAGCAGAGCATCCAGTATGCTTTGAGTCTTCTCATCTCTCTCCTTTTTCCCTTCTGTCTGGATCGCGTCCTTGAACGAAACCTGGATATCTTCTTTGATCTGATGCAGTTTTTCCCGGTCTACGACTTCTCTAGCAAAATCTTTTTTCTGGATGTTTAGCTCTATCAAAAGGTTTTTCTGGACTTGAATAATCTTGGCTATGGATTCTTTTGCCTTCTCACATGCCTGGATGATTATCTCCTCATCCACTTCAATCCCGCCAGCTTCAATGACAACGATACCCTCTTCTGTGCCCACCACAGTCATGTTCAAAGGGCTTTCTTCGAGCTGGGCCACGGTCGGATTAACGATGAGCTCGTCGTTGACGTATCCGATTTTAACGGCACCTAAAGGCGTATTGAATGGGATATCTGAGAAACAGAGTGCGGCCGATGCTCCAATAATCCCCAACGTATCCGGCTCGTTCTCCAAGTCCGCCGATAAGAGAAGCGCCACAATTTGGGTGTCGTTGAAGTAGCCCTCAGGAAAGAGAGATCGTATCGGTCTGTCGATGAGCCGGCTGAGGAGAATTTCTCTTTCTGATGGTCTTCCTTCTCGTTTGAAAAACCCCCCTGGAATTTTTCCGGCGGCATAGGTGTTCTCCCTGTAATCTACGATCAGGGGGAGGAAAGGCTTTTTCTCTTTGACGTCCTTTTTGGATGTTGCAGAGACAAACATGACCGTATCTCCGTACCTTATCAAGGCCGAACCGTCGGCTTGGGTAGCAACCTTATTGATATCGATGGATAGGGTACGATTGTTGATTTCGAGACTGAGTGAATGGTGGTTCATAGTGGTTCCTAGAGATGGGCTCACTTACGAAGCTTGAGCTTTTTAATAAGGCTTTCGTAGCGCTTTACATCCTGCTGTTTCAGGTATTCCAGAAGTCGCTTTCTCTGGCCGACAAGCTTCATGAGACCTCTTTTGGAGTGATGGTCTTGTTTGTGTGTTGAAAAATGTTCGGTCAGGTAGTTGATTCTTTGAGTGATGAGGGCAATCTGTACTTCAGGAGAACCTGTGTCTTTATCATTTACTTTGTGGTCTTTGATGATTTTTTCTTTCTCTTCTTTGTTCAGCACCTATATTTTCTCCTTTGAATATTTTTTTATGCTATCAGAATTGCTGACGATTGTAAATCTCTATTCCTGTAGTGATAAGACTTGGATGAGTCGTATCTTACTGAAAATAGTGTGATTAGTGGATGGTTCGAATTCGGTCTTATTTTTTTGAATTGAGGTGTTTTTTTCTGAGGAGGAGTTGATGTGCGTATTTGGAATCATGGCCGCCCATTGTCTCTTCCACTTCCTTCAATTTGGCAACAACTTCAGCTAGGGTCATTTTGTTGATTTTTTTTCTTGTAGGGGGTGCGGCTGGAGGCTCTTTGGTTTCCTCGGTTTTTGCCGCGGGTTCCTCTTCTTTTTCTTCGGGCTTGGGTTCCGGAGCTTCCTTCTCGGGCTCCTCTTTCTTTTCTGGGGGGGGTTCTTTTTTCTCTGGCTCTTTTGTCTCTTCCGGCGCTTTTACGGGCGCGTCTTTTTTCTCCTTGTCTTCTTTTTTTTCAGGCTTTGGCTTCTCTTTTTCTGCTTCCTTTTTAGCTTTTGGTTTTTCAGCAGGAATCGCCTCTTCTTTTTTTTCTGCTTTCTTTTTAGCCTCCTTTTTCGAAGTCTCTGTGTCTTTCGGCGTTGATTTTTTTGGTGCGTCTGAACTTTTGTCTTGTTTTTTTGTTTCCTTTTCTTTGTCCTCGTTCATTTTTTCTTCTTTTGCCAGGTCCTTTTCTTTATCTTCGCTCATTTCTGTTCTGCCCTCCTTGATAGATCCTCTCGCCTGTTGGGTTGCTTCAATCCTGCCGACGATCGTTAACAGCCGGGCGACAGTCCGCAAAATAACCCATGTAGCTTACCAAATTTTTGAAAAAATTAGAAGGGGTCACATTAAATCGGGGGACATCATACTTAATTCTTTTCTTATGTGTAATGCCTAGCTAAGTTTAGCATGATGTTTCCCGATTAAAGAATTAAGTATGATGTCCCGAATACGATTAGGATTAATATTGAGCTGCGACACCCTTTTTAGTATCATCTAGGCAATATGTATACTCTCTATTCCATGCTGCTGTTCGTGACCATGTGTTTGTATTTTCCGTTGTATTGGGTGAAATTGCGGCTTCTGAGGGGGGAACGCCTTCATTTCAAAGAACGGCTCGGCTTGGGCCTTCCTTCTGTCGAGGCCTCCGGAAAGTCCTGCTGGATCCATGCTGTCTCTGTCGGGGAGGTTCTCTCGCTCAGGAATTTGATTGGCAAACTGCGCGACCGGCATCCTGATTGGATCATCCATTTTTCCTGTCTGACTCATTCAGGGTTTCATGTTGCCAAAACGAAGCTTTCGGGTGTGGATGATTTCTTTTTTATACCGCTGGATTTCAAATGCCTTGTGAATCGGTTTTTCAAAAGGCTGAATCCCGATCTCTTCATTCTGGCCGAATCGGAATTCTGGCCAAACTTGCTGAGAGCCGCAAAAAAGCAGACCAGAGGAGTTCTGCTTGTTAACGGCCGCATTTCAGGGAGCACAGCAAAGCGTTACAGGAGGTTCAAATTTTTCGTGAAGAAGTTGCTCAAGAATGTCGATTTTTTTCTTGTCCAGACAGAAGGGGAGAGGGATATACTGACAGAGATGGATGTCGGAGAAGATGAAATCGAAGTCGCTGGAAACCTGAAAGCAGAGATTGACCTTCGCGTTTTTTCTGATTTAGAGCGCAATGCCTCTCGGAATGACATAGGTATTCTGGAAACACATCATGTGGTTGTGGCAGGAAGCACGCACAAGGGAGAAGAGGATAAGCTCTTGCGAGCTATGGTCGAGGCACGTAAAAAAGGAGCTTCAGTCCTGTTGATTCTTGCTCCCCGTCATCTGGCGCGTGTCGATGAGATTCGCAAGCTCTGCGCCAAGCATGGATTGAAATGTGAGCTCAGGTCAAAATTTGGAGCCGGCACTCCGTGGGAAGTATTGATTTTGGATACGATGGGCGAATTGGCTCAATTTTACGCCCTATCGGATGCGGCCTTTATCGGGGGGAGCTTGATTCCGTGGGGCGGACAAAATTTATTGGAGCCGGCCTATTACAGCAGGCCTATTTTCTTCGGCCCCTTCATGGAGAATTTCGCTGCTCTCGCCGATACGTTTATTCAATCGGGTGCGGCCCGGATGATTCACGCCCCAGCAGATTTGATCCAAATCTTTTGGCCTCAAGACAAAGATGATTTGTATCGTATGGGATCAAAAGCCAAAGAAACCTTGGAATCTTTGCGAGGGGCTACAGATAAAACTATATCAGCCATCGAGAGGATGATGGCGTTCTGATTCAGCCCATACGTGCAAAGTGTATCCCTCAAAATATCTTTCTGAGGGATGTTTTCCGTTGGCAAGTCATTCCCAGCCCGCATACGTTTCTCTTTATTTTTCGTTCTGATCATTTGAGGGGTCTTTCATCATGATTTTGGAGGAGCCTCTCGGATCTGACGGTTCGATTGGTCGATTCCGTCTTGGGCTATTCCTGGAATTGGCAATTGAAATTGTTGGTGCCGATCTTGGTTATTCCCGGCAAATTCTCTATAATCGTAATGACATGTGTAAAGTTTTGATGTCTCTTTGGGTGTGTTTGTGCGTGGTCGTCTTCGCGTTTTCTCAAAACAAGAATCAAGGTGAAAAGGCTCGATCCGAAATACGGACACATCAGGAATTTAGAGCTCTGAATCCAGGGGAAATTGTTAAAGTATCCCTTTTTGGGCAGTCAGATGTCAAAAAAGCGCAGGTCCTTTTTAACGGAAAGACCTATCCTATGGGAAAGGGAAAAACGCAGGGTGAATATTTTGCCCTTGTCGGCCTCGATCTGGGAATCGGGCCCGGCATGTATCCGCTAAAATACACAGTCGTGTTTAATGATGGGCAGTACACACAGAAAGAGGAACGTATTGTGGTGGCCGCGAAGGACTATCCCGTTAAAAAGCTCTGGGTGGAGGAAAAATTCGTCACACCGCCCAAAAAGGTCCTGCGGCGAATTGAGGAGGAATCACAAATTCTCAAATCCCTCTATGCCATATTGACTCCGGAATGGTTGGGTGATGGGGTGTTTATCATTCCTTCTGAAGGGGAAGTTGTCCCCAATTTTGGCGAGCGCCGTTTCTTCAACAATAAGCCCCGCAGCTCCCACAGCGGCGTCGATATTTCATCACCCCTAGGCGCTCCTGTGAAGGCCTCGAATACCGGTAAAGTTGTCCTGGCCTCAGATCTCTATTTTGCGGGAAAAACAGTGATCATCGATCATGGACTGGGTGTTTTCTCTCTCTACTGTCATTTCTCCCGTTTCCGCGTCCAGAGAGGTGATTACGTTCAGAAAGGGGATGTGATCGGTGAAATCGGCTCTACCGGTAGAGTGACAGGCCCCCACCTTCACTGGGGAATCAAGATCCAGGGAAGCCGGGTCGATCCCTTTTCTCTCCTCAGCCTGAGCTTCTCTCCATGAAAATTTTGGAAGTCTACTTCAGATATTGAGCCAGCCAGTCATGGATGGTCTTCCACCATAACTCTGCGTTTTGCGGTTTCAGCACGAAGTGCCCTTCATCGGGATAATAGAGCAACTTTGAAGGAATTCCCTTGCGCTGGAGGGATGTGAAGAGCTGGAATCCCTGTGTCACAGGAACCCGAAAATCCAATTGGCCATGAATCACGAGGCAGGGTGTTTTAAAATTCTGCACATAGAAACTTGGAGACCATTTGGAGTAGCTTTCTGCATTGGACCAAGGCGTTCCCCTCAAATCCCATTCAGGAAACCAGAGCTCCTCGGTCGCCCCATGCATGGAGCGCAGGTCAAAAACTCCGGCATGAGAGATCAAGCAGTCAAAACGATCCGTGTGCCCCTCGATCCAGTTGACCATGTATCCTCCATAGGAGCCTCCAGCTGCAGCGGTTTTGTCTCTGTCGATGAATTCATACTGGGAGTGGAGGTGGTCCAGACCGAGCATGATATCCTCGTAGGGTTTGCCTCCCCAATCGCCGGAGATGGAATCGGTGAACGCCTGGCCGTAGCCTGTGCTCCCGTGGAAGTTGATTGTGGCGATTACGTATCCCGGTGTGGCAAACATTTGTGCGTTCCAGCGGAAGTGGAAGTCGTCATTGAAAGCTCCTTGAGGCCCTCCATGAATGAGCATGAGGAGCGGATACTTTTTCTGAGGGTCGAAACCGGGCGGCTTGAGGAGAAAACCGTGGACTTTCGCTCCTGCCGCTCCCCGGAACCAAAACTCTTCGGCCTGATTAAGGAGCAGTTTACCTGTGAGTTGCGTGTTAATTTGGGTAAGCGATTTCAAATTTTTCGTCTTCAGATCGAGTGTGTAAATTTCCGGGGGTTGATGCATGGCCTGTTTGAGGAGCACAGCTTGGGTTGCATCCCCAGAAATCCCGACGGATCTGAAGGTGTGGCCCTCAAGAATTGTCTCAATGGAACCGTCTTTGAGTGATACGCGGGCCAAGGTTGTGCGTCCTTTTTGGCCGTAGGTGATGTAAAGAGCCGAACTGTCCTCTGCCCAATGAATTTCGCTGACAGATGCGTCGAGCTTTTCTGTCAAATTCTTAGCCGTCTTGCTTTGGCGGTCGTAGAGCATAAGGCTGTATTTATCGGCTTCAAAACCGGGTCTGGCCATGGCCCTGTATGCAATGTATTTTTGATTGGGCGAGTAGTGCGGGGAGTTGTCATTGGCCCTGTTTTCTGTGAGCTTGGAAATCGTTCCTCCCTCCAAAGGCGTGAGGAAGAGATCATTGTTGGTGCCTAAGGCCATTTTTAATTCAGGATCAATGTTCCGGACAAAACAGATCTCTTTGCCGTCGGGAGAAAAGGCATAATCATGGCCGCTGCCGAGAGATATCGGTGGCGTATCAAAATCTCCCGGTGTGACATCCCGTGGTTTGCCCCCATCTGCGGCCACGACAAAAACATGGCTTCGCTTTCCCTCACGCCATGCATTCCAGTGCCGGTATAACAGCTCATCGAAAACCTGGGCTTTGACAGGACTTTCATCTCTTGTCTTGTTTTTCTTCTCATTGCATTCGTCGGTGTCGCAATCAGGGTAGACAGAGGATGTGAACGCCAGGTGCTTTCCTGTGGGAGACCAGATGACACCTGTGGCACCGGTTGATATATCCGTGAGTTGGTACGCCTCCCCACCGCTGGGATCGATCATCCAGATTTGCGGGGGGCTGCCTTTGCGGGTCGAGATAAAGGCGATTGTTTTTCCGTCGGGCGCCCACCTGGGATTGAAGTCAGCCTGAGGGCTGGATGTGAGCTGCCACGGCCTTCCACCCTTGGCAGAGATGATCCAGATGTCACTGTTGCTGGTGTTTTTTGCCTTGTCCATCACTGTCATGACAAAGGCGATGTGCTGCCCATCCGGGGAAAACTGCGGATCACTGACTCGTTTGATCCCGATGAAATCATCAAAAGTGATCGGGCCTCTCTCCATTTCTGCACCACAGAGCGAAACCCCCAGCACACAAAGGATTGCGGCTATCAGAATCTTTCTCATCACTCCTCCTTTTTTGTTTTGATTTTTATGTGCTATCAGTCTAATTCGATTTTGCCGAAAACTCAAGACTGACACCAAACACAGACAATATCTGAGCGGTGGCTTGTTATGGTTCTGCAGAGAGTTGACAACCGGAGGGTCTGCTTCTATAGTAAGGCCTTACAAAAGAAGCACGGAGAAGTGTGGAAGACACAATGAATGAGAACTCGGCTTTAGTCAAAGCCATCAAACAGGCGTTTCAACTGGGGCAGGAAGATGAAGCTCTGGAGCCCATTATCCTTGTCGATGGCCAGGGAGAACCTGTCGGCCGCATCGATGAGGGGGATTCCGTCATTTTTTACGATATCCGCGGTGAGAGGGAGATTGAAATCACGGAAAGTCTGACCGAAGGAAACTTTCAGCACTTTGTTGTCAAAGGTGACCTCGACCTGAATTTTGTCACAATGATCGAATACAAAACCTCCCTCAAAGCTAGGGTGGCCTTTCCTCCTGAAGGGGAAATTAGAAATACGCTGACTGAGGTGATAACCACAAACGGTATCCCACTGGTTAAAATTGCTGAATCTGAAAAAGCCATTCATGTCTGTTACTTCATGAACGGGAAAAATGAGAATCCATTCTCCTGCGAGGAACGGGTGATCATTCCTTCCCCGGAAAATGTGTCATCCTATGCCCAAACTCCCGGTATGAGTGCCGACAAAGTCACTGAAGCTCTGTGTTCGTATGCGCAAGATCCTGAGGTGCGTGTGATCATCGGAAATCTCGCTAACGTGGATGTGCTCGGCCATATCGAGGACCGGAAGGCCGTTCTGCAAGCCATCGAGTCAGTGGACGGCCACCTGGGAACAATACTGGAAACGTGCCGATCCCACCAGGTCACACTCGTTGTCACCGCAGACCATGGCACAGTCGAGGAATGGCACTACCCGGATGGAACCATCAACACCGGCCATACCAAAAATCCGGTTCCCTTCATTCTTGCCGATTTTGCGCAGAAGCATGCTGATTGCCTTGAACTCAGCGCGCGTGGTGAACTCAGCGATATCGCTCCAACACTTCTTCAGTTGCTCGACTTGACCAAACCGGAGGAAATGACAGGCCAATCATTGCTAGCTTCGGAATTGACGGATGACACCATCAAACGCAAGGTGCTTCTCCTTATCCTTGATGGCTGGGGATTGAACGAGGAAGAGTACGGCAATTTGATTGCCGAGGCCTCGACACCCAACTTCGATCAAATGTGGAATCAGTTTCCCCACTCTGTCCTGGATGCATCAGGGAGTGCCGTGGGAATGCCTGAGGGTACGGTCGGCAATTCGGAAGCCGGGCATCTTCACATCGGCGCCGGAAGGCATATCCTGCTTGACCGGGTCCGCATTGATAAGGCGATCGAAGAGGGACGTTTTTTCCGGAATCCCGAGTTCCTCTGGGCGATGAAAAAGGCCAAAACGTCCGGAAAATCTCTTCACCTCCTGGGTATAGTCTCCCATTACAGCTCTCATGGCACGATCGACCATCTCTATGCCTTGCTGCAAATGGCCAGGAATTTAGGAGTCCGGCAGGTTTATGTCCATTCTCTGATCGGCCGCAGGGGAGAAAGGCCTGAAAGCGGAGCGATCTATGTGGACAAGGTTGAAAAGATGTGTGAATCACTCCAGACCGGACGTGTGGTCACGGTCATGGGGAGGCACTGGGCGCTGGACCGAGAGGAGAACTGGGACCGGATTGAAAAGGCCTACCGTGCTCTGGTCTATGGTGAGGGCGCACCCGCGCCCAGTCAAGAATGAGAGGGAACTTTTCCATCAGAAAATCGTAGTCTTTAATGTGTGAGTTGTGTAGAATACCGGAAAAATGAGTGTAGAAGTTAAGGGCCTTCACTTCAGCTACGGCAGAATAAAGGCCTTGAATGCTGTCGATATCTCTCTTCCAGGTGGGGCAATCGGTCTTTTAGGGCCGAACGGTGCGGGAAAAAGCACGCTCCTCCGCATTCTCCTCGGTTTCCTCAAGCCGGATAGGGGAGAGGGGACCGTTCTCGGCTACAACATCAAAAATCAGCAGCAGTTGATCCGGCGGTACGTGGGCTATATGCCGGAGGACGACTGTCTCATCACCGGCATAGATGCCGTCTCTTTCACTTCGTATATGGGCGAGCTCTCGGGGATGCCGAGGCAAGAGGCCATGAAAAGGGCCCACGAGGTTCTCTTTTATGTCGGACTGGAGGAGAGTCGTTACCGGAATCTGGAAACCTACTCTGCCGGCATGAGGCAGAGACTCAAACTGGCCCAAGCCCTTGTTCATGATCCTAAGCTCATCTTTCTCGATGAGCCGACGAGCGGGCTCGATCCACAGGGAAGACAGGAGATTCTCGAACTCATTTTGGATGTCTCCGCCAAAAAGGACATCCAGGTGCTCATCTCATCCCACATCCTTCCCGATATTGAAGGCGTATGCTCGTATGTTCTCATCCTCAACAAAGGACAAGTGGCCTCCCAGGGCAATCTGGACGACCTCAAACAGGTCAATTACAGCCTTTATGAGCTCAAGATCAAAGGAGAAGAAGCCGGTTTTGTGAAAGGGCTGGAAAGCATGAAATGCCGGGTCGAACAGACAGAGGACGGCCTCCTCAAGGTGTACATGCCTCCTGATGCAAGCCCTCAGCAGATTTTCCATCTTGCCGCCCGTGAAAAACAGCAAATCAGACATTTTGTCAAAAGCCAGACATCTCTCGAAGACCTGTTTGCTAAGGTTGTAGGAGTGGATTGATGACCATCAAGGAAAAGGGTTACGCCCATTGGGATGGCAATTTTGTTGCCAAGAAGTTTCCCTGGTGGCCTATCACACGATATGGCATCAAACTGACATTCCGCAGAAAATTTTTCAAACTTCTTTTCATCATGGCCCTGGCGCCAGGTTTGGTCTTTCTTGCCGGCATCTATATTTCGGAACGGTTGGAGGACTTTCGGTTTATGATTCAAGGGGATACGCAGTTCCTGTCCATCGATCCGACTTATTTCAAGGCCTATTTCACCAACGAATTCATGTTGTTCATGATCGTTATGATGCTCATATTTTGCGGAGCGGGACTCATTTCGGACGACCTCAAGTTCAACTCGCTCCAGCTCTATTTTTCGAGACCGATCTCCAAAAGCGATTACTTCATGGGGAAGGCAGCGGTTATCGTCTTTTTTGTGTTTGTTGTCACCCTTATCCCCGGCCTGATCTTCATAATCATGAAGCTGCTTTTTGCCGGCAATTTTGAATTTCTGGCCAAGTACCCGTGGCTGCCTTTTTCCGTCATTGGGTATTCCTTTTTGGTGACCATCTTTTTTTCCTTCTATACGCTTTTTCTTTCGTCAATCAATAAAAACAGAAGGTACGTGGCCATCCTCATATTCGGATTGTATATCTTTACAGACATTCTCTTTGAAATTTTTGAAGATATCTTTCGAAGCGAGTATTTCTCTCTTCTGTCTATAAGAGCCAACATCCAGCAGGTCGGATACGCTCTCTTCAGACAGAACACGCCTCATGATGTTCCATGGGTGTTGGCGCTGGCTGTCATCGTCGGGTTCTGTGTGCTCGGAGGATTTGTGCTCAAAAGCAAAATTAAAGGAGTGGAAATCGTCAAATGAATCCCGTCATCGAGGTCAAAAATCTTTCCCGATGGTACGGCAATGTGCTCGGTTTGAGTGATGTCACTCTCCAGATCGAGTCCGGAATCACGGGAATTCTTGGGCCCAACGGGGCGGGAAAGTCGACATTTTTGAAACTCATCACTGGTCAGATTAAGCCAAACATCGGCACCGTTTCTGTCGATGGCCAAGCCGTGAGAAACAATCATGCCCTTTTTACCAAAATCGGATTCTGCCCGGAACAGGATTCCTTCTATGAGGAATTGACCGGCTGGCAGTTTTTGACGGGTTTGCTGAGTCTCTACCTCCTTTCTCCTGCTGAAGTCCGGGATAGAGCGGAAAAAGCCCTGGAAATTGTGGAGCTAACACAGGACAAAGATAGGGTCATCCGGTCCTACAGCCGCGGCATGCGGCAGAGGATTAAAGTGGCTCAAGCCATCGCCCATGAGCCCGAGATCATGATCCTCGATGAGCCTTTGAACGGTCTGGATCCATTGAGCCGACGAAAGATTATCAAGCTGATCAAGTCATACAAGGAAGAGGGCAAAACGATCATCGTGTCCAGCCATGTTCTGCCCGAAATAGAAGCTATGACAAAAAAAATTATACTCATCCATCAGGGGAAAATTTTTGCGCAGGGCGATATCCACTACATCCGGGACCTTATCGAAACCCATCCGCACATCGTATCCATCAAATGCAGCCAGCCCAGAAAGTTGGCGTCCAAATTTGTCGACAAGCAATTCGTGCTGAAAGTCCATTTCTCCACAGTCGATAGCTCCCTTCTGGTGGAAACAAACAACAGGGATGAATTTTTTGCCATTCTGCCCGACCTTTTTGTCGAGGGTGATATTGAAGTCCAGGAAATAACCTCACCGGATGACAATCTGCAGGCCGTTTTCGATTATTTGATAGGACAATGAGATGATCGCAACAGAATCGGGAAGAATCCGCTATTTCTTTCATTCTGTGAAGTCCGTCTATTCCTTTTTCTTTGCACTCGGCAAGAGGGCGCGAAAATCAAAGGTCTTCTATCTGATCAGTTTCTTACCTGTTGTGCTGGCCTTAGTTATCAAATTCTCCCAGATTTTTAACGGAGATGGCCGGTTTGAAGGTCTCTATATTTTTTCCAACTTGATCATCGGCTTTTATCTGCAGTTTCTGATCTTGATTCTCGCTCTTTTCTTTGGTACATCTGTGTGTTCAGAGGAGCTCGAGGGGAAGACGCTGACCTATCTGACGACCCGGCCTGTGCCCAAGTCAGCGTTCATAATCGGCAAATATGCGGCCTACACAACCCTGACCTCACTCATGGTTGTTTTTGGCGTGATTTTTTCCTTCCTCATCCTGAATGTGGATAAATTGCTTGATTTTTCGCTGTACAAGGTTCTCTTCGAGAACTTGGCTGTTCTGATTCTGGGGCTGATCTGTTACACCGCTTTTTTCACTTTTGTTGGAACCTTCCTGAAGAGATCGATCATGTTCGGTCTTATCTTCAGTTTTGGATGGGAAAATGTCATCCAGTATTTTCCGGGCTCGACACAGCGGTTTGCCATTGTCCACTATCTGAAATCGCTCCTCCCTGTGCCTCCGGCTGAGGGGTTCGCCTTTCTCTTGTTCCGTCTGGAGCCAACACCCCCCGGGCTGGCTGTCCTCATGCTTTTTCTGATTGCGGCCGGGTTTTTAGGTTTTGCCTGTCTTGTCTTCCACTGGAAAGAATACATCCTGCAAGACTGATTCTTCTATCATATAAAACGAAGAACTAAATATTGACCCGGAACATTCCCTGGCAGAAATTTCTGGGCTGAGCGTGAATATCCCTTCAGATTCCTTCGCGCATCGGCCTCGAGATATCATTTGTATGATGGCTCTTCAAAGAGCTAGGGAACCCCGCACGATAGGAAAACACAGGGCAGGGGACAATTCCGTCAAATAAAATTAATACGGATATCTGATTATATCTCCGGCTCGGCTTCTGTAGGAACGGATTCTTTCAGTTTTTCAAGCAATTCCTGGGGAAGACTGGCGTAGACTTTCACATGCTCTGGTGTGGAAGTGATCTCGATTTTGTTCAGCAATTCGCCGATTTCAGGTTTCTGGGCGGCCATCATCCCACCCATGGCTTTGAGTCCATCCAGCATTTTGGCTATCTGCTCGTTCTTTTCAGCGTTGGCGCTCATGAGTTTTATCTCAGCAATCATGTTCATGTTTTTATAGTCAAAATTCATGGTCGCTGCTTTGAGGTCCTTCAAGTTGCCAAGCATTGGATTATCTGCTGTCGCCTCGTCAACTGCTTGGGATGGAATGAGCATGGCACCCCAGAAAAGAGTGTCTTTGTTTGTTTTGACCAATAACTCGGAGAGAGCCTGGTTTTTGAAGATATTATCGGCTTTCTTCTGATAGATGTCGATGACGGTTTTGACATCATCTTCTTTTCCAGCCACGATATTGGAATCATCCAAGAAGGCGAAGGCCATTTCTTCGTCGTCACCTTCATCTACCTCGTAGATGGTCATGCCGGCATATTCCGCTTCCACAAGCTCGACATCCTCCTCTTCGGCTATTTTTTCTTTCATCAGGCTCACGATCTTCTCTTGCTCATACTTGAGGTTGATGACGGCGACGCCCTTTTCTTCCTTTTTCCCCAGATCGCCTGTCAAAGCAACGGCTGCATAATAGATGTCCTTCTGGGGATCGACGCCTGTCATTTCGACAAATTCCTCGAGCTTCTTGTAATCTTTACTTTCCCTGATGGCTTTGTCGGCGGCTTCGATCGACATGGCCTGTTTGACATTGACGAAAAACACTCCTTTGGCATTCATGGGAAGGAGTGTGAGCATATCATCCGGCGTGGCTGAACCGGCCTTTGGCGTTGTTGCCTTTTCCCCGCAGGCAATAAAACTGAAGGCAATGAGACACAAAGCTAAACTCAAAACAGTGGTTTTTCGCATCGATCTTGCTCCTTTTTCAATGAATCGAATGTTTTCTAACTTTAGTCGAATATATCAAAAAAATACGAAAAGGTTCAAATCTTTTCTGTTTTTTTGTTCATATTATTGAATACGAATTTGGGGAATCAAAGGTTCATGCCATCGGTTCATTCCAGGATTTCAAAAAGCGCCTATACTTCCTTGGGGATGTATTTGTAGAGTTCCAACTGGCTGGCATAGAGCCAGCAGCGAACCCAAACCACAGCAAAGATGAACATTTGCTGGAAGATGAACGCTGACAGCACTCCCACAGCGTTGGTTTGGGGAATAAAACTCCGGACCAGGTTGAAGAAAAGCGTCACCACGACATTTGCGGCAAAGACCGTATAGAAAAGGCTCAAGGTTGAACCTGGATTCTTGATTACGAAGCCAATGGCGGTGGCCACAGCCTTGAGGATGTTCTTTTCGCTATCGGCCACGATGGCAATCCTTGAGTAGTCGAAAACCATCCGGAAAAGCAGGATGAGAAAAAAGGTGATAAGGTTGAAGAAAAGGCTGATATAGAATGGAGTTATTTCGGAAAAAGCATGCTCGGCCACCCGGTTTACGATCGAATTAAACCAGTGGTTGAGAGATCCTGTGAGCCCAAAGAAGAAGATCCAAGAGACCAGAGTGATAAGGAAAAATCTCAAAAAATAATGGGCTGCGTCACTCAAGAATGTCGTCATGGAAAATCGCGGTGGTTCTTTGTTAAACACTGCCAGGATACCGCCGGCAAGAAAAGTGTGAAGAAGAATGTAGGCAAGGCCAAAAATGATAATGATGGGAGGAAGTTCGAAAAACTTGATCTGAACCAGCATCTCGAGGTTTTCGAGTATAGCTCCTTTGCCGAGGATAAAGGGCGTAAAGGTTTGTTCAAAGCCTTCGCTTTGATCGTGAAATTCTTCCCACCACAGGGTGTCGAATCCCTTGGCCATACGGTTGCCGACCAGGCTGTGTCCGAAAGAATCTTTCAGGGAGTTGTACATGGGAATAGCCAGGATCAAGGCCGCAATCAGGTTTATGACAAAAAGCAGAAGGACCAAGCGGGCCGTTTTACGGGTGAGGTGAAATCCTTTAAGAAAGTTTATCCAGAATTTCATCGCTGTTTTCCTGTGTGGATCAACTCCCGAAAAATTTCAAGCATTCCAGGGCGTACTGAAGCCAGAGAAGCCAGGTCGAAGTCCATTTCCAGGGGGACAGCCCTTCGGGTTCGACAACCCAACTGTTGTTCGTTCGGTTTATATCGAGCACGAGTTTGAAATCGGGGTCCACAATGGCCTGCTTGATTCCAACGGGCCCTGAATAGATGAATTTTTTCCATCTGTATTGGCCATCCCAGTGTTCTCTAAGTTCTCGGCCGTCCTCGAACACGATGAGAACATCGACAGGAATGCAGACGCCTCCCAACCGCCGCACGAGCACTTCAGATTCGTAGGCGGGGGGGCTGAATTGATCTTGCGCCCTTTCCCGGTAGATTCCGTCAAACCACCCTTTGGGCCTTCTTGGCTTCCTGTTTTCGATGGCCGTGACAGCATAATCCAGATTTTCCGATCCGTAGATAAATTGATCGAGGAACCAGCTCATGTCCTGTCCGGCGTGGGCGGCGACCGTGTCGTAAAAGTCTTTGGGTTTTGGATGAGCGCACCACCATTTTTCGGAATAGTCTTTGATCATGCGTGCAAAAATCTCAGGACCAAGATAGCGCTTGAGCGTCCTCAACATGAGCTCAGCTTTAAAATAGACATTGGCTGTGTAGCTCTCTCCATTCATGAATTGCCACGAAAAGCGCTGCATGTCGTCCCTGTCAGACATTCTTCTGTATCCCGAAACCCCTTGATATTCATCAAGTTCGATGGGGATGGGTGCGTTCTTGAAGAGGAAGGGAATACCGAAATATCTTTTGGTCATATAGGGTTGGCCATAGGCTGTGTAATAGATTTCCGTGTCCAGAAAGGACGTCAAGCCTTCATCCATCCAGGCATGTTCGAACTCGTTGGAACCGACGAGGCCGAAAAAATAGCCATGTCCGAATTCATGAATGGTCACCGACTCCGGACTGCCGCTGCCCGGGGGATCGAGAAAGTAAGCCCCTCCTGTGAAAAAGGTCGGGTACTCCATCCCGCCAGAATGGCTGTTGTAGGCGGGGTCGACGCATGTCACGGTCGTGTACGGGTAATTGCCGTACCAGAGGCTTGCGTACTTGATGGCGTGTTTAACCGCGTTCATGTAACGGTCTTTGAGCCTTTTGTGGTAGGGCTGGAGGAGCAGGGTGATCTCCGTGGAATTCCCCGGTGCAAATTGAAAAGTTTCCCTGTGAACACGAAAGTGCGGGCTTGCTGTCCAGGCAAAATCATGCACGCTGTGTTGAACGAATCGGTAGGTGGTTGTCCCGTCTCCGTTGACCTTTTTCTCTCTTTGTTCACCCGTTGCCCCGACAATGTAAGATGATGGCAGCGTGATCTTGACGTCATAAGTCCCATAATCGGCAAAGTATTCGCTGTGGGCATGGTACTGGTGACAATTCCAGATTCCATCCTGATAGACTCCGACTTTGGGAAACCATTGGGCGATAAAATAGTAATCCTTGTACACGCCTGTGCGGGAAATAGGACGGGGGACTTTGGCATGGAAATCGATCTGGAGAGTGACTGTCTGCCCTGGTTCCAGAGGCTCAGGCAGTTCCACGGTAAATACCGTTTGATCCAGGATGTTGTTGTCGTCAGGCTGCCTGAACTCCATGAACGGTGTGAGGTCGAAGACCTCTTCGGCCTCGATCTTGATCATATTAATACTGCTGACCCGGCAGTAACCCCAGTCGTCCTTTGAAAACTGGGGGATGGGGCGGCCCTCGAGAGCTCTTTCCCGGATGAAGGTGCTCATGTTGTTTTGGAAGGCATTCCAGTAGAGATGAAACCACATTGTTTCCGTCGGCTTTTCGGATGTGTTGGTCCAGGTGAGCAGTTCGCTACCGATGATAAGATTCCTTTCTGTATCCAGACGGATGTCCGTGGTGTAGTTGGCAATCTGGTCGCACAGAGTTTCGTCTGATAAATAAACTTCCCTGGATTCCGCAAAGAGAATCCAAGGCAAGAGAAAAAGCAAAGCGCCGATGGCGATTGTCCTTTTCAATTCTTTCATCTCCACTCGAGCCACCTATCTCTAGCTTCAGCCTTTGTGCTGCTTGATTTCCTCCAACCCTTCGGCGACGAGAGCGAGAGCTGTTTTATAGTAATGCTCTTCTTCGCCGAGGCCGAAGCGGATGTGGTGATCCATACCAAACTGATCGCCCGGTTGAAGCAGGACACTTTTTGTTTCCCTGATGTGTGTGACGAGTTCGGTAGCATTGATATCGATGTTGTACTTGGGGAAGGCAATGGCCCCAGCCTTCGGAGGTGTGCAGCTGAAAAGGCCGTCCTGGTTCTCCATCCAATCTTCGAGAATCGTATAGTTTTTATTGATAATTTCTCTGGTTCTCCCTAATATTTGGCTTCTCTTTTCCGGGGCCAGCGCGATTTGGGCCAGACGGTCGCTCACGGCGCTCACGGTGATGGAGGTGTAATCTTTGTAGGACCAGAGCTCATTCTTATATTCGGCCGGGGTGACAACCCAGCCCACCCTGAGGCCCGGCAATCCGTAAGCTTTGGAAAGGCCGCACGTGACAAAAGCTTTGTCATAGGATCCCCAAAAGCTTGGAGTAATGATCCCGTCGAATTCGGCACCCTGATAGACTTCATCCGAGATCAACCAGGCATCGGCCCATTGCGCTAGATCAATGATAGCCTGGCGTGACTCTTCGCTCAGTTGGCCTCCTGTGGGATTGTTGGGATTGGTGATGATGATGAGTTTTGTCTCCTTGGTCACGAGTTTTTTCAGTTCCTCCAGATCCGGATTCCAGTCGAGATTTTCTTTGAGCGCGAATGTTTTTCTCTTCGCCGCGAAATTATTGATCAGCCCGTGCATTTGCATAAAATTGGGGACCATGAAGAGGACTTCATCTCCGGGTTCGATGAGCCTCCACATCAGAATAAAATTGGCCTCTGCCGATCCGGATGTGACCAGAATATTTTCAGGTTTGGCTTTATCCTCATATATGGCGGCAATGGTTTTTTTGAGTTCATGCGTGCCGTCCGTTTGGGTATAGCCCAGTTTTGTTTGGCGGATGCCGTCCAAAAGATCCGGGCCGACGAGTTCATCGAGCCTGAAGGGCTTGACCCCGCTTTCGGATATGTTGTAGTCGACGATATGCTCCCATTCCGACTGCCATCTCTCCATTTCAAAAACTTCGATTTTCATGAATGTATCCTTTCGTTGTAAGCCTCATGGCTAATTTGCTTCTTGCCTCCAGGCCGCATCTACGCCATTTTAATCCGATCTTTGTCAAATAACAACCTGGAACATGTGAAATTCATGAGTTTGACGGTCCCTAAACATTCTTCGATGACGGGCTGGGGTCGATGTGGCATTTTTTTTTGTTTTTTCGATCAAGATACGATTTTCTGTGATCCCTCTCTTTTTCCGGATCATTTGGTAGTCATATCTGTAGGTCTTCTTTTTTCTGTGTACTCTAGTCTGAAAATTCGTCGGCTGGTCTTGCACATATAGTTTGTGCATGGTTACTTCCGTCACCTCTTCGATGCAGACGTAGTCTAAGACCGATTTTTCCAGTCTCTGGCAGTACTCACTGGCTTTTTTCAGAATCTTGTTCAGTGTCGAGAGATTGTTTTCTTCGTGAGACGTTGTCAGCGGCACTTCGGCTGAGATTGAAAGTATGATAAGAAACAAAGAAAAAAAGGACTTCAAGTTTTTCCCGCTCATTATGTGTTCCCCGGATGATAGTGAGTTTTTCTCCTTGCCATCATCAATATAATAAATTTAGCGTGGCATATTTCAATGTCAATTGCGATTCTTGGCGGAGCCCCTAAGTTCCGACGAAAAAAACACGATTCTCGGATTGTGCTGTTTGCAGAAGATTTCAAAAAACCCTAAAATTCAGAATGAGCCTAAGACAGAGAGCGGCAGAACAGAAAAGAATGAAGATAAAACACTTTACCGTCGTTCGTGTTTTTTTCGTCTGTTTGATTTTATTAATTCCATCATATTCCCTCGGCAGCACTGAAAATAAGATCAAAAGAAATGAAGATCTGAACATCCTTTTGATCACCCTCGACACGACTCGGTCGGATCGTTTGGGATGTTATGGTTACGAACAGGCGGAGACGCCGAGTTTGGATGCCCTTGCAACTGGCGGCGTAAGATTCGCGAGCACCTACACTTCTGTTCCGTTGACTCTTCCGTCGCATTGTTCCATTTTTACCGGGGCCTACCCTCTGTATCACCGCGTCCACAACAACGGTTTTTACTACTTGGGGGAAGAATATGTGACCCTGGCGGAGGTCCTAAAAAAGAACGGCTACAAGACGGCTGCCTTTGTGAGCTCCTTCACCGTGGATTCCCGTTTTGGCCTGGACCAGGGCTTTGAAACCTACGATGACACATTCGACAGGGATGAGATACTGAAAAATTTCCGATCGGAAAGACGGGCTGATGAAGTTTTCGGGTCCTTTTCTAAGTGGATAGACGACAATGACAGGAAGAAATTTTTCAGCTGGATTCATTTCTATGATCCCCATCTTCCCTACGATCCGCCATCGCCCTTCAAAGAGAAGTTCTCGGGAAAGCCATATGATGGAGAGATTGCCTACATGGATCATTATGTGGGCAAGCTGGTGGCGAAACTGAGAGAAATAAATATTTTGGGAGATACACTGATTCTCATTGTCGGCGATCATGGCGAAGCTTTGGGGGAGCGACGAGAACTCGATCACGGGCTCTTTATCTATGACAACACACTCAAGGTGCCATATATTCTCCATTGCCCTGAACACATTCCGGCAGGAGTAGTCGTTGAGACGAGAGTCAATCTGATCGATGTCATGCCGACCATTCTTGATATGATCAAAATCCCTGCCGGTAAAGAAATTCAGGGATTTAGCTGTTTGGATGCCATGAAGGGGAAACAACGTGAATCCCGGCGCAACTATATCGAAACCTATTTTCCTTTGGAAAATTTCGGCTGGTCTCCTCTGGTAGGTTTGATTGAAAGAAAATGGAAATTTATACAAGCTCCCAAACCGGAGCTCTACAACCTAGAAACCGATCCTGAAGAGCGTCAAAATGTCTTTCAAAAAGAGGTCAAGATATCCCGGCGCATGGTGAAATCCCTGGAGAATCTCCGAAAAGATTATTCCACGGATAAGACGGGCCAGAAAAAAAGGTTGACAAAAGAGGAAGAACGGCGCTTGAGATCTTTGGGTTATATTGGAGCGGAAAGGATGAGTGCACGTCCAGGACATCCTCTGCCGGATCCCAAAGACAAGATCGAAGATTACATTCTCTATTTCCAGGGGAATTTGCACGAAACCCGGGGGGAATTCCAAAAGGCGGCCGAGTTTTACAAAGAAGTGCTCCGCCGAAATCCCGATGTGTCCAACAACTATGTCCATCTGGGTTTTCTCTATGCCAAAACAGGACGCATGAATGCGGCCATAAAGGTTCTTGAGCAGGGGAGAGAGAGACTTCCCGAATCCTATGTGATTCTTTCCAAACTCATCATGTTTTATTCCAGTGCCGGCAGGTATGATGACGCCCTTTCGGCAAGTCAATCAATGCTGGGTATTGACAGCCGTCATTTCGATGCGCTGTTTCTGTCCGGAAGCGTTCATGCCAAACTGCAAAACTGGACAAAAGCGCTCGATTTTTACGAGAAAGCCATGGCCATAGAGCCCGAAAATAAGACGCTGAAGCAAAGATATGCCTACACTTTGGCTGCATTGGGAAAGCATGAGGAAGCTTTGGAGAGATATAGAAAATTAGTGAGTGAATACCCAGACGATTCACAGATTCTCAAAGAGATGAGTGAAATCTACCGCAATACAGGCAACTTGAATCTGGCGGTGGTGAGCTTTAAAAAGGCTGTGGAACTCAAGCCCACTCCGGACATGTGCTATGATTACGCGCTTTTGCTCGAGAAAACAGGGCAGTTGGAAGAAGCCATCAGGTGGCTCAAGAAGTATCTTGATGGAGCAAAAGACAAGAACTCATTGCGATGGCGGAAGGCCCAGGCGACTGTGATCCACTGGGAAAAACGCATAAAAAATGACAATTGGCACAGATGATTTTATTTTTCTTTATTCAAAAATTTGAATGCATCCAATTTTTTGGAAGAAAATGATGTGTCTTCTGTTTTTCCAATTCTTGCAAACGGTTGAAAATCCTGTAGTTATATAATTCTTCAAATTGGCACAAAGTTTGCTTATTATTTTGTAATGGATGTTTACGATTTTTTGTGTCTGACTCTCGAGAGAAATCTTTTTTATATCGACAAATGAGTTTTTTTGTTTTAAATAACATGCAGTTATATAACTTTATAAGAAAAGCACAGGAAATATGAATGAGCAAAATTTCCGGGGGTTTCCCATAGATTTATATTATTTCTTATCCAAAAAATAAAACAATTAAGGAGGTCTACGTGAGTAAAATTTTTCGAGTCTTTTTCACTTTTTGTCTTAGTGCCTTGCTCCTCGCTGGATTTGTTATCGGCCAGACAAGAGATACGGGTGCCATCCAGGGAAAAATTGTCGATGAAGAAGGCGTGCCTCTTCCAGGGGTGACAGTAACTGCGAAATCTCCGCGCCTCATGGGGACAAAATCTGCCGTTTCAGATGCAGAAGGGGATTTTCGTATTCCTGCTCTTCCCGGCGGGGAGTACACGCTTGATGCCACTTTGGACGGATTTGCACCTGTCAGGAAAACTAATGTCGTGCTGCATGTCGGGATGGTGGCAACCGTGGATTTTGTCATGGTCATGGCCAGGATGGAGGAAGAAGTGACCGTCATCGGTGAAACGCCGATCATCGACGTGACCGATTCTGCCATGGCCAAGACCATCATTACCCAGGACTTTCTCCAAAATATTCCCACAGTGCAGGATGCATCCCAGCTTTTGAACCTGGCACCCAGCGTGGTGAGCATGAGTGCTTATGGAGGAGGAAATGCCACCTCGAATTCCTTCCAGCTTGACGGTGTCGAAATCAATGACTCCTGGTGCGGCAGCGGTGTTTACACGACGCCTATCGACTACAATGTCATCGAGGAAACGCAAATTGTCGGTTTGGGTGCGCCAGCTGAATACGGGAACTTCACGGGCATGATGATCAACATCATCACCAAATCAGGAGGCAATAGGTTAAGCGGAGATGCCCAGTTGCTCTTCCAATCTAAAGGCTGGACAGGAACAAACATCGACAAGGACGATCCCAAATGGAGATTGATCGGTGATACACGCGACATCCGGCAAATCGACACGAGTTTTCACCTGGGTGGCCCTATCATCAAAGATAAGATCTGGTTTTTTGGCGGGTTTCAGTATTTCAGGGAAGACACGGCCATCGAAGCCATCAACAGAGAGGCCCAGTTGACCTACCCTAAAGTCTTCCTTAAACTGACCTTTCAGCCCAGCGAGAAGGACCGTTTTCAAGCGTATTTCCAACACCACAATCGTCAAATGCTGAATCAGGGCCTCAGCTCACTGTATGTTGCCCCTGCAGAACTCGACCTGCTCTATCCAGTCTACATAGGAAACTTGAGTTACCTGCGTCAGATTTCGAGCTCAACACTTCTGGAGCTCAAAGCTGCAGGCTACGACATGGCCTGGGATTCTATTCCTCACACTCGTGACAGCGAAACACGTGGGCATTACGACCTGCTAACAGGTGAGTACACAGAAAACCTTTACTGGTGGTCTCACTGGGAGTCGAACCGCCAGCAGGCATCTGCCACGCTTTCCCATTACGCGGAGAATTTCCTGGGCGGAAACCACGACTTCAAATTTGGAGCGGCCTACTCAAGAGCGTCAGGCGGTGGCGAATATTCCATGAACGGTGGATTGGTGTATTTTGATTTCGGAGGACAGCCCTATATGGCTATGGACTATGTGTTCAGGATGTGGGCTATCAATCACACGGTCACTCTTTTTGCCCAGGACAGCTGGCAGATAAGCGAATCCCTCACGTTAAACCCGGGATTCAGATACAACATTTACCGGGGAAGCATCCCGGCTCTAAATGAAACCGTCTACAAACCGGAAGGATTCGAACCCCGGCTTGGCTTTGTCTGGGACCTCTTCAAAACCCACAAGACTGTCGTTAAAGGCCACTATGGGCGGTATTATGAAGTCACCAAAGCCTACTACATTTCCTCGCTGGAGCCGTCGAGTGACACAGAGTATTTTCTGGTTCCTGAATTTGGAACCGTGGTTCCATGGTATACGGTTCCGGGAGAGGATCTGTACTATATCGATTCCAATATCAAGCACCCGTCCATGGATCAGTTCACGGCAGGAATCGAGCAGGTCATAGGCCAGGATATATCGGTGGGACTCACTTTCATCTACAGGAAATGGAATGATTTCATTGAAACCGTGAACACAGGAGGGATTTTCGAACCTGTCTCCTACACCGATCCGGACACTGGGCAGACATTAACCATTTATAACCAGACGAATTTTGGCATGGCTGAGGACCGTTACCTTATCACCAATCCCAAAGAAGGCGTGGACTACGGTCAGGTTTACGACGATATTATCATGGTTGAGCCGGAGCGAAAGTACACAGCTGTAGAGTTCAGCCTGAGCAAGCGGATGGCGAACAACTGGCAGCTCTATGTCTCCTATGTGTATGCGGACGAAACTGGAACTTATTCCAACGCTCATGGCTATGGCCAGAGCTACAATATGGGGCTCTCCGAGATTTACTGGGATCCCAACAATCAAATCAACATCGAGGGCAAATCGATCATCAGTATTCCCCACACCCTCAAGATTCAAGGGACTTATATCTTCCCCCTGGATATCATTCTGAGCGTCTACTACACCTATCACGACGGGACCAACTGGTCCAGATTAAGCAATATCTTACCCATCAATCAAACAGGTATGCGTGTATTGACCGAACCGACGGGATCCCGGAGACTGCCGGCCACCAACAACCTCGATATAAGGTTGGAAAAATCATTCCAAATCGACAGATACAGAATTAGGTTTTGGGTGGACGCCTTCAACCTGTTCAACCAGGGACGAGAAACGAGTGTTATGGTCAATGCCGGTTCGACATTCGGATTGCCGCTGTATGCGAACAACCCCAGAACCTTTAGAGCTGGATTGCGATTCCAATTCTGATGAGAATTTCCGTTATGACATTGATCTGAAACTTGAAGTAGGAAAAGAATTACAGCACGTTGCTCAGAAAGCCCGCCCGTTAGAGCACGGGCGGGCTTTTTTCTGTTTGAGAGAACCGTTTCAGAGGAAATAAGATTAAGATTCTTGCTTTATCCTGAATAGACGAAAAACAAGAAAAATGACCAGATAACAACCGGCTCCGATCAATAACGCTTCCGAAAAGCCGATACTCATCGCAACCACAATGGTTATCACAGCGCCGAGAACAGAGCTGACGCCGTTGATTCCCCACATCCATGGGATGTGATCTTCCATTTGCCTTTCTTTCAATAATTGCATTCCAAGAGGGAAGGGCATTCCCATCAAAAATCCAGGAACAGCCAAAAAAAGCATAGTCATGATCAAGCGAAACACAAGCCCGGTCCCCAGGAGTTGATCAAAGAGATATGGAAGAATAAAAACATAGGCGATGAGGATGGTCGATATGGACACAGAAACAACAGATATCGCTGTGTTTATCTTTTTTGTAACCACACGGCTACTCCAGAGGCTTCCTAAACCTGCACTCCCAAGGATCGAGAATAAAAGAACTGTCAGCGATAGCACCGGTTGACCGAGAAAGAGGCTGAATCTTTGGATGAGTGAAATTTCAACAAGCATGAAACCACATCCCAGCATTGTGTAGAGGATAACAAGCTTGAGTGATAACCGGACAAAAAAGACTTTTGATCTTGCAGTGCCCTCTCCATGAATATATTTCCGCTTCCTGTAAAGAGGTGGCACAATAGTGATACCGAGACTCATGATGACTGCTGCCCAGAGGATTTGAGGTAGGGGCAGTGGAATTCTCGTGCTGAAGTTGAAAAAGAAGGGGTTGTTATCCGAAACTGGATTGACCCGATATCCCTTTTCCTCATAAATCTTCTGCATCTCCTCGAGGGAGATATCTCCTTTACTGAGTGCGGCAATTTGGGGATTAAACTCACCTTGGATATATGGAAAAAATGAAGCGGCTGACTCGTATTGGAATCGCTTCATCAAATTGTATCTGGGGGAGATTTCAGCCGCAGAAAAAGGCCGCCTTCTCAGCACAAAGAGATATTTTTTATTCTGGGAGCCTAAGGTGAATATCTGTTTTAGCGCTTCTGTGTTATTCACACCTCTTTCATTGAGTACAGCCAGAGAAGTGGTTACAAGTCTCACGACTTCAACTTCCTGGTCACAGGCAATGACCAGGCTTCCCTCATCGGTGAGATGATCCATATAATCTTGCATGGCATTCGTTGTGAACAGAAAATTCTCGGTTAAAACATAACCCTCAAGGCTTCGGCTTCCTTCAGTGTAAGGGAACTGAAGCATGATGATGTCGTACTTATTTTTCTGGCGTTTTAAAAAATTTCGTCCCTCGGCATGAACCAAATCAACATTTTTAAAATCAGTAAATATCCCCCCGTTGAACCATGCGTATTCACGAACAATGTCAATTAAGTTTTTGTTTATCTCGACGGCCGTGATATGGCGTATGCTTCCCATGAGAGCTAGAAGAATATCCCTGCCTCCACCCGGTCCTATGATAAGCGCGTTGTCTTTTTCTATGTCTTTTAAGAAAAAGAACGGGAAGTATCCTGGCGTTGCAGCCTTGAGCCCTACTATTAAAGAACCCGGCTCGGCGATATTTCCGTTGAATTTGAGCATCGGAGAGCCGGCCGATCCATCAATATAAATAACCATGACTTCCGGCCTCTTGTTGAATTTCACGAGATCGGTTCGGCCGTAAGCACTCCATCGCGTATCGACAATATTTCCCTCCACAGAGGGATTCTGGAGTGAGACATAACTCTGTTTTGCGGGATTCATCCCGATGGGGGTGTCACGGAAAAAGGGATCAGCCAGGTTTATGGCGAATAGACATGCTGTGGCTGCCAGAACACCTAAAGCTGGTCGCATCCTTTTTTTTCTCTTTTTTATGGCGGCTATGGCAAAGAGCAACGCACCGACGGATGAGATGAGGCCGATAAAAAAACTGCTGTTTAAGCCGCCAAATCGATTTAAAACGGGAATGACAGCCAGGGTTCCAGCGGCACATCCGATCAGGTCAGCCCCATAAAGCTTAGCGCTTTGTGAAGGAAATATACGAAAGACTTCAGCGAGGAGCATACCGGCCAGGAAAAAAGGAATAAATAAAAGAAGGGCATGAATGAAGATTTTGCTATGGATTGTTTCTATGGAAGAAATGCGGGTCAGAATGATGACGGTAAAGGGAATTGAGACAGAAAAAAGGCTGGCAAAAAACGATAGAGTTCCAAATCTTTTGTGAGAAGCCGGAATCTTCGATCTAAAAAAATAAACGAAGACGCTGCCCACACCCAACCCCAATAAAGCTACGGAGACAACGACGAATACATAGTGATGAGAAAGCAAGACAGAGAGGATTCGGGTAAGAATAATTTCAAGCGCAAGCAAGCTGAATGAAATAAAAAAAATGCCAATAAATAAAATCCTCAGTTTCTTATTATCAAAGGGGAGTGTTTTGTTCTCTCTATTATTAGAACGAAACCTCCTATCTTTTTTTTGCAATTCGAGTTTTCTTGTTGACATTGCGTGTACCAAGGCATACTAATCAAGAATTCTGTTGTTTGCCTTCAGATTTATATATTAGGAAAAAATGGTTGTCAAATAATTGAAAGTCATTGAAAAGGAAAGGCCTAGAGATTGTCTTTTTCTTTGAGTGCGTTCACTTTCTCCTGGATGTCCGTCTGGTCGGGTTTGATCTCGAGGGACTTTTCCCAGGCAGCCAGAGCTTCGGCGGTATTGCCGAGGGTGCTGTAACATTCGCCCAGAGCGTTGAGGAGGTAGATGTTGATGCCATGGCTGGAAATAGCCTTATCGAATAAAGCTATGGCTTCTGTGTATTGTCCCAGTGCCTGATGGGCTTTACCCAGAAAGAAAAGGGTCTCGTATTTGGCGTCTTCAGTGTCTGCAAAAAGCTCCAAAATTGCGATGACCCTTGCCGGTTCTCTGAGGGCCATGTAGACGTTTGCCAGGGGAAGGGCGATGTGTTCGGCGTTCGGTTGGCGTGAATAGGCGTTTTCAAGCTCGATTCTGGCCTTGACGATTTCTCCCTTGTTGAAATACTGCCGTCCCTTTGTGAGAGAATAGGAAGGGTGGGAAGGCGGATAGAGGGACGTGGAGTGAGCCCACGGCCGGGGAACGCCCTTTGTCGGCGTTATCTCGAAGTGCTCTTTTCCGGATAGAATTTCTTGGTCGCCATCCATGAGCCTGACAACCAACTGGTAGTGGGCGGGAGAATATTCCTGCAAAGGGAATTGCTCCTGAATGCTGAGAAGGTCCGGGTAGTCCATCACCTTGCGCGAGACCGTCAGCACGGGTTGGTCTTCCTTGAGTATTTCATACACGAGAGTTGCTCTTCTCCGCAGCTCGCGGCTCAAACCCAAGAGTTGAAAGCCCAGGTGGAGATTCTCCGTGTGGTGATACACCCGGGATGGCTGACAGTAGATGCGCTGTTTGCCGAACTTGAAAGGCTTCAAGTTTTCGTTGATATCAGCTTGGGCATTGTATCCCAACACCATTGCACTCAAGAACGGGGCGTTGACTTCCTCGGGCACGACAATGTCTCTCTCGATGGAGGTGAATTCCTTGGAGCTTTCATTTTTCAACAGAACCGAGAATTTATAGCTCCCCGGTATAAGGGGAAAGATGTCATAAAAAGCAAAAGGAAGATAGGCAATTCTCTGCAACTGTTCCTTGTTGAATTCCACGGGAACCGCTCGTTCGTACTGATGAATTGTCCTGCCTTCTTCATCCGAGATGGTCCCGTTGATTTTAAGATGAGTGACGAATTTGTCCTCGAACTGCTCGACAGAGAACCGGTTGAGCTCGATGATGTAGTGTACAAAAAAATCCCCGGAAACATCCCGGGCCAATTTGACCAGGGAATTGCTGTCGATGTAGTTGGCCGTGTAGTCCACCTCGACAATGTCTTTGTAGAGCAAGAATTTTTGGGCGTACTTGTCTTCGAACTGTTTTTGAGGGACAGTGTACATTTGCTGGAGCAGAATATCGGAGGAAAGCGAAGGGCGGCCCATCGCGGCGGATTCACCGGGAATGAGCGACATGGAAACATTGGCCAGTTGGGGATTTATCTCCCGCAGCTCTCTGAACGCGGCTAAATAGTCCGCACGATCCCCCATATAATTGGTCATCAAGGCTTGGGGGCCGTCCATGGTGGGACTGTAGAGCACGTATTCGCCCACACCGTCTTTTTGGAAAAAAACGACGCTGAATCCTGACGGGAGGCCATACTGAGTGAGTCCCTGATAAAACCAGACCTCGGTGTTGTAGACACCGGCCTCGTTGATTCGTTCGATGTCTCGAGGTTCACCCAAGACGATATAGGTTCTGCCCCGGTCTGTTTTCCAGCCTGGCTTGGGCGTGGACCGTCCGTGGTTGTAGTTGGCATACTGGATACGACGATAGTGTTCGTCCTTGAATTCGTTGAGAGGCGTTCCCTGAGTAGGATCTCTGTGCTTCCAGAAGGCCTCGATGAACATGTCCCGCTCTCGGTCTGTTTCCAGTTGAAGGAACACATCCTTCTCTACGGGGAGAATGATATATGGGACCTCTTCCTCGAGCCATTTTTTGTATCTTTCCGGGAGATCCTTTGTCTTGTTTTTTTCTACCGCTAAAAGAAAAGCCGCGAACACAGATAAGATGAAAACAGCGATGACAACCTTTCTGACCATTTTACCTCTCCAGTCTATAAGCTTAACTGCTCTCGCCTCCAAATTCAAGATGACCAGGTTCATTATGCTGAAACGAGCCCGGAACGAACTCTTTGCTGCGGAACGCAGGTGGCATCATTAGGGTAAACAAAACATGGCCGTGTTTTGTTGCTGAGATGGATCTCGATTGTGAGTTTTTATCAATCCTTCTCTTTAATACTCGTGACTCATATAGACGAATTCTTGTCTGAGTGAGATCATGGAGCCCAGTGAAGGCGAATTATTATCAATTGTAAGTGCATAGTGGCGGGTGGGAGGATTTTCGCCGAAAATTGATGATAATTCGCCTGCACGGCTTCAGACTTAAATTTCAACCTTCATGACGCCTTTGAAAGCGAATCCGAAGATGATGGAGAGCGCAAAAAAGGCGATGAGCCAGTGAATATTCCAACCAAAGAGGTTCAAGTACCGGACAGGATAGATGACTTCGATGGATTTCACCGGCAGGTCCTTCGGAATCGGTCTTTCCATAGGATACAACAGATTGTTGATAAAATTGTGGTTGTACCGGATGGGTGAGATGCGGCTGAGAGCCCTGAGTTCTGAAGCAAAAGATTTGGTTATGCTGTGGCTGCCGATGACAACACTCAGGTCATGGTTGCCTTTGGATTGGGGAGAGATCCGCCAATTTACCTCATAATCTTCTTCGATACGAAGCGGGTCTGTCTCGATTTTGATTTCTGAGGATGGATCGAGGGATATGTTCTGTTGGAGGGGATTGTGTCCCTCTTCCAGCTTAATCTTAAGAAGAGTTGCCTGCCCTTGCTTCAGGGAATCGTAGCCGAACCAAAAATTGAGTTGGATGATGATCAGAATAATGGGAATGATCATGACCAGCAATGGCTTGAAATTGAGGGCAATATACTTAAAATTCGCCAGGAGAATTTTGCCCTGGGCTTTCAGGGAAATGCTCATGCTGTCTTTGAACAGCCGGATTTCCAGCAGATGCGCTTTTATTTTGTTTTTGACCTTTTTTATCCCTTTCTGGTTCGAGGTGTAGCGGTAGACGAGAAGCATAAGAAGAGCTGTGAGCAAGGAGACGACGATCATCGCCACCCAGGGATTCATGTTCTGGAAGGGGATAAAAAGGATTTCGAATATTTGTCCTAAGATTGAATTGAATATCCACATGGTGTGACAATCCTGATTGATAAATTATTTGCTATCGGGCTAGGAAATATAGCCCAGACCTTTAAGTTTTTTCTTGATCTCTTCCTCCGAATCTGATTCTTCGAGGGTGGCGATCTCTTTTTCCAGGCAGTGAGTGATGAACTCCTCCGGCGAAGAATAACCGGAGATCTGCGCGTATTTTTTGACTTTGTCCACCAAATCCTTGTCCAGTTTAACTTTGGCTTTGCCCATTGTATCTCCTGATAGCTAGAGAATGGATTTACCCGTCATGTTGTCGGGTTTCTCTATGCCGAAAATCTCGAGGATTGTCGCGGTGACATCTACGAAAGCTGGATTTTTGGCGCTGGTGGGGAAGTTGCTGAAGAACACCCCCGAAACGAGTTGGGGTGCGACACAGTGATCCCCGCTCCACTTCTCCAGATTATCTTCCGTGATGGTCTTAGGGATTCGGCCCATCGGCGATGACCAAGAGATCCGGTAGCCCTGGTTGAAGCCAAGGATAATTTCCGGGGCCTTGTCCACGTAAGCCCCAGTATAGATGTCCTTGGACACAAAGGCGTTGAGGATAGGCTTTTCCCCAGTTCTAGGATCCACATACTCTTCCAATTTGCGGGCTATTTCCCTCACCAGGTTCTCCTTTTCAGCCCCTGAAGAGACGATACCCTCCCGCTCCCGTCCTGTCTGGTTGATGTAGACGCTGTTCAAACCGTAGGCATAGGCTTTGGTTCTTGACCAATCCGTGTTCTCAAAAACAATATCTTCACCCTGTTTCCAGGGGTTGATGAGGCTGTGGTACCCGTTTTCCAGGAGCCAGGTGTTGGCGTTGAACGACCAGCGGAAAGGCGAGAAACCATGATCGGAAACAACCATGACCATGGTGTCTTTATCAGCCTTCTGCATGGCTTTGTCCAAGAGTTTATCGGCTTCGATATAGATATCCTTGATGATGTTTTTGTACTTGGACGCCATCTTTTCGTCATAGGTGGGGTTGTTTTTATCCAGGTAGCGCCAGAACATGTGCTGTCTCTGGTCTGTGTTCGAGACATAATAGAAAAGAAGGCCGTTCTCAAAACGCGCCAGTTCGTAATCGAACATGGCGATTCGCTCCTGCAGGACCTGGTCATCCTGCTCGAGGAATTCATCTTCGTCCAGGAGGTTGTTGTTCAAGGCTTTGAAATCACCGGGAAGCCCTTTGGTGTAGAAGGCGCCAAATTTCTTCTCGAGCTCTTTGGCATAACTCTCCGGTGTTGCGATAGGAAGGGCTGGACTGGCAGGATCGATGTTGACCGGTGAGACATAGAGCTTGAATTCAGGCCGGACTTCTTTGAGGTAGAACCGGCATATCCCGGGAACACTCTGGGTGGGGATCAGAGGGAAGCTGACTCTTTTCCAGTCGCTCCACTCACCCTGTTTGAGGATAAATTCTTCATCCTGAATGACTATCTTGGCCACGGGATTGATGGGATCGAGATAGACCTTGAAATCGATGAAGGTTTCGGGCGCACTCCGTTTGAACGTGTTAACCGGTCCTGGCAGGCGCGTCTCCACCCTGTTGCCGATAACATAGACTTCGTGGATACGGGCCCCGCCGATATCGTCGTTCACCCGGGCGGTTTCGGTGGTGTAAAAATTGCATATCCCGTGGGAACCCATCAGGTCCGGAGTGTTCATCCCGGAAATGGTCCGTTGCTTTGTGGGCAGGGGAGGGTAGTTGGAAGGCATCTTGAATATGGTCGCCGGGATGTCGTGCTCTTCCAGGATTTGCCAAAAGGCCTTGCCGCTGATTAAGTTTTTTATCTCCCCGCTTGATAGCGGAAACTGGTAGTCGCCAATGGACAGCATTTTTCCGATATCACTGGAATCTGCGGCTGAGAACACGGGAAGGTAAATGTCGGGATCTCTGTGCAGGAAATCAAATATACCGTGTCCACCAGGATTCATGCCCGTGATGAAATTGGCCCAGGCCACGGGGCTCTGGGGAGGATTGCTCGTCTCCAGAGAGAAGAACGCACCCGAGTTTTTCAATTTTTGAAAGGCGGGCAAATATCCTTGCTTCATCCAGACGCTCGTGAGATGCGGGTCCATCCCATCAAAGCCGAGTATGATGGCTTTTTTGGCCGTCTCTGTTTGTCCAAAAACCTTGGTCACCATATTAGTGGCCGTGTCGAATGCCAACAGCGATCCCGCTGTTACACCCAGTTTAAGAAATTGTCTGCGATCTATGTTACGCATGGGTCGTTTCCTTTTTCCTTATTGCATTTATGCTCAATATATATATTATACCACTACACTTCTATCCTGATCCATGGTGGTCAGGATTTCGTTTTTTTGTCTTGGGTTTTGTCTTTGCCGTTTCCAGATTCGAGTTTTTGAACGTCGATCAAAGAATGCCCGTCCATGTGATCGGGAATATCCACGCCGAATAGCTCCAGAGCCGTGGGGGCAATGTCAATGATGGCCGGAGTGTCAGTGGTTAATTTTTCCGTGGTGAACAAAACACCGGGCACCACCCTTGGATCGATGCAGTGGTCACCGCTCCAGGCCTTGGTGTTGTCTTCGAAGATGGTGTCGTTGACCACACCGGTCACCGAATCCCAGGAGACCCGGTAGCCCTCACTGTAGCCCACGATAAAATCAGGACAATTGTCTTTGTACGGGCCGGGGGGTATTTCGTCTCTGTCGAACAATTTGTTAATGGCTGTTTCCCCAGTTTCTGTATCCCTAAGGCCGTTCAGTTTAGCTGTCAGCTCTGCTTTGAGGGTCTTCATTTCTTCTCCCGGACTCACGATTCCCTGGGATTCTCTTCCCTTCTGGTTGATATAAATCCCTCCCAAGCCGAGCCCATACGCCTTGGTCTTGGTCCAATCCACGTTCTTGAACCATTCCTCACTCGTCGTTTTTCCGTCTTCGAGACTAAGATATCCATTTTTGTAGAGCCAGGAGTTGAGGTTCACACCCCGCCGGAACAATTTGAAACCATGGTCGGACATGACAACCAGAATACTTTTGTTGTCAACTTTTTCCCGGACACGGCCCACAAGATCGTCCATGTCCTTGTAGAGGTCTTCAATGACTTTGGCGCTTTTTTCTTTCCGGGAATGTTTCAGAGCCGGGTGATTTTTATCCAGGTAGCGGAAGAACATGTGCTGCATACTGTCCGTCGTCTGAAACCAGCAGGCCACCACTCCTTTTTTCGTTTTTTCCATGGCGTTGAAGAGCATGTCCTCGGATTCACGGTGATTGTCATAGGTCAGCTCGATGAAAGAGTCCTCGCTCAGTATGCCCTCGTTCAGAGCCCAGGTGTCGTCGGCTTCGCCGAGTGTCGTGTAATCGCCCAGAAGTTTGGCCAGATAGACCGAATAGATAAAAGGATGGGAGATGGGAAGGGCCGGCTTCTCGGGATCAATGTTGAGCGGCGTGAGATACATCTTGAAATGGGGGTGAATCTCGGAAACAAAAAAACGGCAGATGGCCCTGATTTTCATGCCCAGACCCGGACGGAAATATATTTTTATCCACTCAGAAAGAACACCTTTTTTCAGGGGTATTTTCTGATCATTGACTTCGATGCGAACTCCCTCTTTGTCCTTATCCAGATGGATAGTCAAGGGAAGCTGCATCTCTTCTTCTTCTTTGAGCAGCGAATTCTCAGGTCCGGAGATGTAGGTTTCGACGGTGTCTCCGTTCCGGCTGACGGGAATGATCATGCCACCCTCGTGTTTTTCGCTTCTCTCAGTCTCTGTCGTATAGAATGTGAAGGTGCCCTGACTGCCTTTGAGGTCCGGCGCGCACATCCCTGAAAGCAGATGGCCTTTGAACTTTTCCGGCGGGAAGGTGATGGGTATGCGCAGTATGGTGCTGAAAATGCCGCTGTCTCCGAGGATTTTCCAAAAGGGGACACTTTTGCGCATGCCTCTGATTTCGGGTTTGCCGATGGGAATTTTGTACTTGCCGAAGGGGATAAATCTTTTGGGACTTCCGATCCGTGCCGACGACAGGTCCGGTAGATAGGTCTTCGGATCACGGCTCAGAAAGTCAAAAATGTTGTGTTTGCAGGGGTTGCAGCCGGTCATGAAGGACGACCAGGCTACAGGCGATATGGCCGGAATGGTCGTTTGAAGCTTGGCATAGGTGCCTTCTTTTTTGAGCTTTGAGAGATTGGGAAGCTTTCCCTCGGCCATGAATTTCTCCACAAGCGTAGGCTCCATGCCGTCCAGTCCCACGATGACCAATTGATTGATGTGGCTTTTCTTGTAGGCTTTTTGTCCTTTAATGAGGCGCAGAAAAAACCTGAAAGGCCAGGACAGAAAGGAAAAGAGAGCCAGAAAAAAAGTCAGGAAGAGAACGAGGAAGGAGGAGAGAAAGGCGAAACCCGCCCCGGGGCCGACATAAGCCTTCAGAGGAACAACCAGGCTAAAAACGAACAAGAGGGCCACCAGCACCCGACGTCTTTGCGATGTCATCCGGCTCACTCGAAATTCTCCATGATGATCTGGGAAAGGTCAGAAATTTTCAGGTCCTGGCCCTGGTCCCGGACTGACCAGAAAAAGGCATCATCCCAGGTGTGCATTCCCTGGAGGTTGGAACGGCCGAAAATGTCTTTTTTCTTGACAGAACCCTTCAAATCATACCCATATTCGGAGAGCACGATCAAATCCGGTCCTGCCGGCACCAGCGGTCCTGAGTAGATCTCCTCTGTGTCGAACACGTCCCGGATAACAGGCTGCCCGTTATGTTTCAGCTCCCGGATTTTACCTGCGATCTCCTCCTTGAGGGTCTTTTTATCAGACCTATCGACGCATCCTTTTGGATATCTGTCTTTCCAGTTGATGTATATCCTGTTGGGATCCATGGCAAACGCTGTTGATGAGGAGTCGATTTCGCTCAATTCTTTCGGTGTGGGCGTTTCGAATTTTAAGTAACCTTCTTGCTCGAGCCAGACATTGAGATAGACCTCCTGATTGATGCCGCAAAAGCCGTGATCGGAGAGGAGATAGAGACCGCTGTGATCTTGGTTTATCTCGAGAAATGCCTCCACAATTTTGGCGATGAACTGATCCAGTTGCGTATAATAACCGAGGAATTTGGTGTGGTAGGGATGGGATTCGTCTTTGTAGGCATCCCACAGAAAATGTTGCAGTCTGTCTGTGCCGGTAATGACCATCTCAAAATAATCCCAGTCTGTCTGCCAGAACGAATCAAAAGCTTTCTTGCGGCCCAAAAGCGTGGCAGCTAAATCCTGCCAGAGAAATTCATGGTCTTCCCGGGCTTTCATTGTATCGATATCGATCTGATAATCGATGAGTTGGAGAATATCCTTAATGGCCACCGGATAGACCGCCTTAGCCATTTCAATGGCCACGAATCCTGAGATCAAAATGCCGTTGATGGGTTTGGCCGGATACGTGGATGGCTGGTTGATAACGACGGATCTTTTCTTTCTCTCTCCGAGTGTATTCCAGAATGTCTCTGTTTTGACTTCCTGAAAATTTGGAAACCGGAGGTCGTATGTGCCTTTCTTGATGTCGGTGAATCCAAAAATGCCGTGCATTCCCGAATTGGTGCCTGTCATGAAGTCGGTCCAACTGACCGAAGATATCTCCGGCAGACTGGCCTTCATTTTGTGCAGTTGTCCCTTCTCTATCAGGCTTTTGGTAAAAGGCATGATATCCCTTTGTGCGAGGTCGCTAATGAAGGAGTGGGGGACACCATCCAAGCCGATAACACACACTTTGCTTTTCTTTTTTCGTGAAAATAGTCCCATGCTCTGTCCTATGCTTTCAATTTTTCGTCATTATATCGCTAAACTAATTTATTATAGACACTTAAAAATGAATGTCAATCTGAAAGCTTCTGGTAATCCAGGAAACCGCTCCTGTATTGCTGAGACAGGGGTGAAACGAGAGTCGTTTTAGATGAGGCATAGGGACGAATCATCATAGACATTCATTCGTGAACCGGCGAGTCTAAGGCCGTGTGTGCCGCATAATAAGGGGGATGAAATTGTCCACGCACAATAAGCCTAGACTCACCTAAATGTGGCACACGGCCTAGAGAATGATCCTGGCATCGACGATCCGGCATCCTTTGCCTTTGGGATAGACGATCAAGGGATTTATATCCAATTCCTGGATATCTTCCATTTCTGTGACCAACTGTGAGAGCCTCTTCAGACATTCGGCGATGGCTTCTGTGTCGTAAGGAGGTTCACCTCTAAAGCCGTCGAGCAATGTGTGTGTTTTCGTTTTGGCCATCATCACCGATGCTGTGAGTTCTCTAATCGGAGCCAGGCGGAAGGTCACATCTTCCAGGGCTTCGACATAAATTCCGCCCAAGCCGAACATCAGAATCGGGCCGAACTGCGGATCACGGTTCATGCCCAGAATGACTTCTTTTCCTTCAGGAACCATTTTTTCGACGATGACGCCTGTAATGCGTGCTCCTCGCTTTCTTTGTTGGATGTTGTGCAGTATCTGACGATAAGCGTTACGGACATCGTCTTCGTTTTTGAGATCGATCATAACGCCGCCAAAATCAAATTTATGGAGAATATCCGGTGAGACAACCTTGAGTACCACAGGAAAGCCAATGCTGTTCGCGGCTTCTTCAGCCTCCGCACATGTGGTTGCAACCCTGTAACGTATTACCGGGAAACCATAAGCCTTCAGCACTTCGTATGCCTCGTGTTCCAAAAGAAAGGACCGGCCGGAATTCTTGACAGACTCGATAACCGACTTTGCCTTGTCCCTCTTAACACTATAGCTTCGAATCCCAGTTTTGGGTCGGCTGAGCCAGTGGGTGAATTCTGTCATTTGCCCCAGAGCTTTGGCTGCCGCTTCGGGAAACCTGTAAGCCGGGATTCCATGTTTTTCCAGGATTTCGATTCCTCCGGAGACATCGTAAATGCCCAGAAAACAGCAGAGTGTGGGCTTTTTGAATTTTTTCGTGGTGCGGACTATACCCGTGGCGACTTTCTCCACATTCGTGAAGGCTGTCGGGGTAAGTATCACGATGGAGGAGTGAACTTTTGTCTGCTTCAATATTTCTTCGAGCGCCCCCTCATACTGTTTGTGTTGGGCGTCCGCTATAAGATCGACGGGATTGTTGACACTGGCCGTCACAGGCAGAATTTGACGGAGAGCTTTCTTGGTTTGTTGTGAAAAGGGCACAATCTTTAGTCCGTGTTTTATGCATGAATCCGTCGCTAGAATGCCGGGTCCCCCTGAGTTGCTGATTATGGCCACATTTTTGCCCTTGGGAAGAGGTTGACTGGAGAAGGCTTTAACATAGTCGAATACTTCTTCCATGGTTTCTCCCCGGAGAACACCGCATTGGTCAAAAATGGCGTCGTAGACTTTGTCCGATCCGGCGAGAGATCCGGTGTGGGAGGAGACGGCTTTGGCCCCAAGAAGGGTGCGCCCTGCTTTGAGGGCGACAATCGGCTTCGGGTTCCTGGAATGGCTGGTGATTTCTCTGGCGATCGTCATGAACTCTCTGCCGTTGATCAAATCTTCCAGATACATCAAAATGACATCTGTCTCAGGATCATCCTTGAGGTAGAGAAGGAGCTCATTTTCGTTGATGCCCGCTTTGTTCCCCATACTGATGAACTTGGAAAAACCGATGTTCGCTTCCTTGGCATAATCGAGAACAGCGACACACAGTGCGCCGCTTTGAGACAAAAAGGCAATATTTCCTTCGCCGGGCATTGACGTCCCGAATGTGGCATTGAGAGATACGGATGCATCAGCGTTGATGATACCGAGGCAGTTCGGTCCAACAAGTGCGATGCCATGTTGCGCTGCGATTTCCTTCACGTTTTTCTCTAAATGGATTCCTTCGCCCCCGATCTCTTTGAAGCCGGCGGATATGATTATGGCCCCTTGAATTCTTTTTTGTCCGCATTCGGCCAGAATTGCGGGAACAAGACGCGCCGGAACAATGATGACGGCGAGATCGACAGCATCGGGAATGGCCGTCACACTGGAATAACACTTGATTCCGAGTATCCCTTTCGCTTCAGGGTTGACGGGGTAGACGATGCCCTGATACCGGCTGTCAATGATATTGGCCAGGAGCGAATGTCCCACGCTTCCCGGCTTTCGGGAGGCCCCGATCACAGCCAGCGACTTGGGATGAAATATGGAGTCGAGCGGTCGGTCTTTTTTTCTCATTGTTCTACCTATTTTAAAGGATTTCCTTCATTATAGGGTTCTGTCTCATAAAAACCAAATCCCTATCAACGTGTGTCTGCATTTCTAGAACCGTGATGGCATTACGTTATAAAGTGATCAGAATGTGTGATGGTCCAAACCGTTTGAAGGCCCATGGGGCGGGCATGGGTCACTGACTGCAGAATTGCGGAATAAGGCGAGTCCTTGTCTATGTCCGGAGAAGGCTCCCCACTCGCCTATGCTCCTCACACAGACAAGGATTCGCCTTTGCCCGATCCCTGAAACCGGGCAAATTTTCATACACGGTTGGATATTCAGTAAGGCTATGCTGGCACTTCGGCGGCGGCCACAAAGTAATCCGGAATGTTGATGCCATACTTCTCCGGATCGAGCGTCTTGACTATGGATCTCGTGAATTTCTTCTTTTCTGGATCTTTCTCGGACAAATCAGCCAGTTCCCCCATAATTCTCTGGCCGTCACGGCCGGCGATCACTTTGACGATAGGCCGCAGCAGGAAAGAGGGATCCTGGTTCAATTCGAACACAATGCCGATCTCACCTGTGTTGAGAAGCACCAGGCTGCCGACAGGACATGCCCCCATCATATTGACAAAGATTTTGAGTATGAGAGGATCAAACTCAGCGCCGCTCGTTTCAAGCATCAGGCTCAGCGCTTCTTCTCTTGTGAAACTGCGCTTTCTGTAAGGTCTTTTGGTCGTCAGGGCATCGAAAACATCGGTGATTTTGACAATTTTGCTGAAAAGGTTGATGTCCCTTTTTTTGGTGTAGTTCGGGTAGCCTCCCTGGCCTTCCCGAGCATGGTGCTCGAGAGCAATGTTAATCGCTCGGAGGGGAATGTTGCTGGTCGTTTTCATCTGTATCAATTTTTCGGCACCGTAGTGAGGGTGATGCTCTATGATTTCTCGTTCATCGGCATCCAGCTTCCCCGGCTTGAGGAGGATTTCCTTGGGGATATCCAGCTTCCCATAATCATGAAAAAAGGCCCCGATAGCCAGGTCGACGAGTTCATTGCGATCCAGCCCCAGCCTTTTTCCGAGAGAAAGTGACAGCAGACAGACGTTGACCGAGTGGTTGAGGGTGTATTCATCGAAGTTTTTGATTGTCGTCAGGCCCTGGACAAAGGTTTCATTTTCTTCGACGTTTTTGAACATGGCTTGCATCAACCGCCTGGTTGTGATTAAGGGAATGCGTTCTTCTTTCTGGTATTTCTCGAAGATCTCTTTCAAATGAGTGATACTCAAGAAATAGGTCTTCATGATGTCTTTTTTTTCGCTTTCTGTTTGGTCAAACGGAGACATTTTTTCCAGCACGATGTTTTCCACACCGGCTTGTGTGAGCGCCTTCTGCAAATCCTCTAAAGCATTCTCGGGTGTGGATGGCTTTTTCACAAAGAGCAGAATGAAGTTTTTCAGTTCCTCCTCTCCTAATCCTTGGCGAAAGCAGAGCACGCCGAGGTCCCTCTTCTGGAACTCATCGATCATGAATTTCAAGAGAAAATAGCTGGAAAAACCAAATTTGATTTTTTTATGGTTGAAGTGAAGCGTGTTCTGTCTCAGCTTGAACAGCGCTTCTCCATTTTCTTGAATGGGTTTCTCAATCATGCTGTGAAGCAATTTGATCTGTTTGACAAAGATGAGATTATTGGGTTCGTAGAGACGCGATATGCGCATGACCCAGTTGAGACGAAAGAGGATATCCACGGCATCTTTGTGCTGTGTATTCCTTTCGTTCGTGTCCTCTATTTTGAGCTTCTCTTTTTCGACGATAGTCACATCGACTCCTTTTATCAGGCGTTCAGTGCCGGTGTGTCAGATTTTGCAAAGATTTTTCACATGCCTTTTTGATTCGTCTGTTGTGCATGCGGGTTCCTTCCTCGAGGATGACCCTTGCCTCTGATGTTCCAAGAGACTCAAGGGCAGCTACGGCGTTCAAACCCATTTCTTTTTTTCTTAAGCCAGCCATAAGACCCACCTTTTTGAGAAAGGATCGCAGAGTTTGGTGGGCCTTTTCTGTCTGACTCCGTCCCAGGAGTTCAAGATAGGCCTGGATTTCTTCATCAGTCAGTCTCTTAAAGGTTTTGCTCTTGACCGTATGTAAGATATGGTCTCTCAAGGATTTGTCGCAGATATGCTGACAACTGCGGGCGGCCTGGATTCTCATCTCCACGTCGTCGTCTTTGAGAAATGCCAACAGGATTTTGTTGGCTGTCAGATCAACGTGTTTCCCCAGGGCTCTAATGGCCTCTACCTTGATATCTTTATTCGTGTAATGGACAAAGGCGGCCAAGTGCTGGATAGATTTTTTGCCGTTCACGTCATTCAGCAAGGATATGATAGCCTTGGCCAGGTCCGGTTTATCGTCCTGGACAACGTTCATTAAGCTTTGAATGTCCGTTCTCCCTTGTTTTTTGAGTATCTCGAGGACTTTTTCTCTGTAGTGTGGTCTCGTGTCGTGTTCGTAAAGAGAGCTGAGGACCGGGATAGATTTGGGGCCCAAGATATTAAGATACTCCAGTAGCGATTCAGGTGCTAAGAGTTGGTCCTCTGTGATGTATTTCTGCAGGGCCGCCAGAGATTCGCTGCTTGCTGTCCTGTCCAAAAAAGTTTTGAGAGTCTTGTGTCTGGCGTCTTCTTGATAGGATAGCGTGTTTCTGAATTCGATCACGGATTCCAGAAGATGCACGGCGAGCGCGTAGTTCTCCTTTTCCAAAAGTTGGCTGTGGCATTGGTCCAGAGCATCCACAACGTCGGCGAACGGAGCGAGTCGAGTTTCAAGATAGAGCATTTCCATGATGAGAGAAATCAGCTCTTCTTCGGCGGTGATACTGCGATTTCTTTCGAGCATATCCTCCAGTCTTTTAATTTCGGCTTCGTCTAAAGCATATGATAAAGGGGCCATGCCATCTTCGGTGAGCTCGAGATCACCGCTGACAGGGCTGTCTTTGTCCGACGCAATTTCCTCGGAGAGGATGGCATCTCCCAAAGCTTTTCTATCCTCCTTATCCAGCTCGATTTTCCCCTCGGAGAAGGAATTGGGATCGTATGTGTATTCGAGGGATTTCATGCCGATCCCGATCTTGTTCTCCAGGAATTCATCAGAGGCAGAATGATGAATGTTTACAAATTCCTTTTCCCAGAGGGATATGACAATATCGCTTTCCTCGACGGGAAGATTGGCTTCTTTTTTGATTATTTCGAGAAAATCGAGGAATTCGTCTTTGCTGAGATCTTTGTAGAAGAAAAGAGATTGGACACCGTCTTTGTAAAAAAGAAACGGAATGCTTTTTTTGATCTGTTTGTCCGTGTAGACCGTTTTCCCCTTGTGAGTGAAGGAGAATTCACGCACACCGAGCTCGAAACTTCTGTGCTTTTCGAGAAATGTCTTCAATTTTCTGAAGAGTTCATCGGTAAACCGGGAGATGTTCACATGATCTGAGGAAAAAATCTTCATCTGAGATGTCGTCTTGGCCATGAGCTGGACGACTTCTCTGGCACTTTTGATTTCTTTTATTTCTGCGGCGTAATCTTCGAGTTTATCTTTTTTATTCTGAATTTCTGAATTCTCTCTTTCTTTGGGCAAAGCGCACTCCTGCGAGGTGTTTCCATAGGATTAGTCGCTGCAAAGGTGGGATTTTGGCATTCTGAAACATAAAAAAATGAGTCCAGGGATTGAATTCCGGTATTTCACTTTGACCACTGATGTGTCTTTAGGATCGAAGGGCATACTGTTCAACCGAAAACTAACTGGGAGTCATTAAAAGACTGGGCAGTCATGTTTCATATAACTGCAGGTTAAGTCAGTGCGTAATTTTGGTTGCGTGAGTGTGTGATACCTGTGTGCCGAGGGCCCTTTTCCGAATCTATATCAGAGGGTTGTCTCTGCTTATGGGCTGTGATATATTCAGCTTGTTTTCAACCGTATATAGCATAACAGGAGGCGTCGTGAGACATGTCAAATGCTTTACTCTGGTTGTGTGTGTTGTCTTCTTCTTTTCAATGACCTTGACGAGTGAAGAGACCCGTGTTTTGCGTTTCCCGACAATTCACGGGGATCAGATCGTGTTTACCTTCGCGGGTGATCTGTACAGCGTACCGGCAAAGGGAGGGACGGCGAGGAAATTGACGAGCCATGAGGGGTTTGAAGCTTTTGCACGGTTTTCCCCTGATGGGAAGCATATTGCCTTTACAGGGGAATATGATGGGAATAGGGAAGTCTATGTGATTCCGAGGGAAGGAGGAGTTCCTGAGAGAATAACATACACGGCTACCTTGGGTCGTGATGATATCTCGGACCGCATGGGGCCGAACAATATTGTGATGGGCTGGAAAAACGACAGCACTCACATCGTGTTCCGGTCACGCTGGCGGGAGTGGAATTCGTTCAACGGGCAGCTTTATCTGACATCCGTAAATGGAGGAATTCCCGAGCAGATTCCTCTGCCGCGTGGTGGATTTTGTTCCTTTTCGCCGGATGATGCAAAGTTGGCTTACAATCGTATCTTCCGGGAGTTTCGCACGTGGAAGCGGTACCGTGGCGGAATGGCTGACGATATCTGGGTCTATGATTTTGCATCGAAACAAATTGCCAATATCACGAACAATCCCGCTCAAGATATTATTCCCATGTGGAAGGGACAAAACATTTATTTTTTATCCGATCGTGATGACAACAAAAAAATGAACCTCTTTGTTCACAACCTGGATAGCCAGGAAACACGAAAGCTCACCCATTTTACCGAGTTCGATATCAAGTTTCCTTCGCTAGGGCCCAACGCGATCGTGTTTGAAAATGGAGGCTACATTTATCGTTTCGATCTCGGGACTGAAGAAGCTCAAAAGGTTCCGATCGCTGTCGCGGATGACTTGCAGGCGAGTCGAAGCAAACTCGTCAATGTCTCCGGCCGTATTACAAATTATGAAATTTCCCCCGATGGGAAACGGGCACTCTTCGGCGCAAGGGGAGACGTGTTCACTGTTCCGGCGAAGCACGGCAATACCCGCAACTTGACGGCGACCTCGGGCGTCCACGAACGCAACTCCAAATGGTCACCGGACGGCAAATGGATCGCTTTTATCGCTGATCAAACAGGAGAGGACGAAATTTATATCATGCCCCAGGATGGCAAAGGGAAACCGGCTCAGGTTACATCCGGAGCCGATACGTACAAATATCAGATCTTTTGGTCTCCGGATTCCAAAAAAATACTCTGGGGTGATAAAAAGCTGCGACTGAATTATATCGATATCGAGGCCAAAAAGGCTGTTGTCGTTGCCGAAGCCAAAGCCTGGGAGATAACGGATTATGCTTGGTCCCCTGACAGCAACTGGATCGCCTACTCCCAGCAGGAAGTTGAATCCATGGCTAAAGTCTATCTCTATAGCCTCTCGACGCAGCAGACGTTTGAAGTCACGGACGGGTGGTACTCCAGCTATTCGCCTGCCTTTCATTCCGAGGGGAAATATCTGTTTTTCGTCTCTGACAGAGATTTCAATCCCTTTTACAGCACGACGGAGTGGAACCATGCCTTCGGAGCACAGGCGAAGATTTACTTTGTGACCCTCACCAAGGACGTAAAATCACCCTTTGAACCGAAGAGCGATGAGGTGAAGATTGCCAAAGATAGCCCGAAGTCAAAAACCAAGGACACAAAGGAGAGTACGAAAAAAGCCAAGACAGAGGCTGGAGATGGCAAGCCCGGCCTCAAGGTTGATCCTGATGGACTTAAAGGCCGGATTCTTGCGCTTCCTGTGGCTGTAGCCAATTACTGGGCTCTGGCCTCGGTTGGGGATACACTCTACTACATGAAGAGAGGGGACAGAGAAAGACAATCAAAGCTGATGATGTATGACCTGAAAGCTCAAAAAGAAACGGATTTGGGGAGCATCAACGGGTATGAAATTTCTCACGACCAGAAGAAAATGCTCGTCTCCCAGAACAGGAGCTATGCCATCATCAACCTGCCCAAGGGTCCGGTTCAGGCGAAGGAGAAACTGGACCTTTCCGGTATGCAGGTCAAGGTCGATGTGAGAACAGAATGGAGCCAGATTTTTGAGGAAAGCTGGCGGCAGCTGAAGTATTTTTTCTATGCCCCGAACATGCATGGTGTGGATTGGGAGGGCATGAAAGCTCGCTACAAACCTCTGGCGGATTCGGTGCGGCACCGGGCAGATTTGACCTATATTATCGGGGAAATGATTGGGGAGTTGAATGTGGGGCATACCTATGTGGGTGGAGGTGATTTTCCCCGGCCCCAACGTATCAACACGGGCATGCTAGGGGCTAGGTTTGCCAAAGATTCGAAAACGGGACATTTCAAGGTTGAACGAATTCTCAAAGGGCAAAACTGGGATTCCTCACTGAAATCACCCCTTACGGAAATCGGTGTTAAAGTCAGCGAGGGGGATTACATTCTGGCCGTCAATGGGACCTCCAGTGCCAAGATTGCGGATCTTTATCGCGCCCTCCAGAATACCGTCGGAAAGCAAGTGACTCTCAGGGTTAACTCCGAGCCGGCTGAAAAAGGTAGCTGGGAAACGATCGTCATCCCCATCGCAGACGAGCTAAACCTCTACTATTACAACTGGGTCCAGAGCAATATTGACAAAGTCGACAAAGCCACTGCTGGAAAAGTGGGCTATGTCCACGTGCCGAATATGGGACCTGACGGTCTTGTCGCCTTTGTTAAGCAGTACTATCCCCAACTTCGCAAAAAAGCTCTCATCATTGATGTCCGGAGCAATGGCGGCGGAAATGTTTCGCCCATGCTCATCGAACGCCTCAGAAGAGATATCGCCATGGTTGATATAGCCAGGAATACTGTCCCGGGGCCTGATCCCGGGGCCATATTGTGGGGGCCCAAGGTTTGCCTCATGGATGAATTTTCCGCATCGGATGGCGATATCTTTCCCTATCGATTCCGGAAGCACAAACTTGGCAAGCTGATCGGGAAACGGACATGGGGTGGTGTCGTGGGTATCCGCGGCCCCTTGCCTTTGCTTGATGGAGGACAATTGTTCAAACCGGAATTCGCCAATTACAGTGTGGATGGCGAGTGGATTATCGAAGGAGTCGGTGTCGAGCCGGATATTTATGTCGATAACGATCCGGCCAAAGAATTTGCGGGCATTGACGAGCAGTTGAACAAAGCCATAGAGGTAATCCTGGAAGAGCTGAAGACCCAAGAAAGAGAACTTCCTCCTGTCCCGCCCTATCCTAAAAAAGATAAATAAAGGAAGACACTGTCTTGTCTGACAAAATCAAGGTTAGCTGTGCCAACTGCGGGAAAACCAATTTTTATCCTCGTGCTGTCAAAGGAAAACGTGTCGTCTGCGGTTACTGCAAAACAGCCCTTCCCGAGCCTGGCCGCGTCCTGGAGCCTTCTCCCGGACAAGCGTATAATCTCTTTCAGAAATCGGCTATTCCTGTCCTGGCGGATTTTTACTCACCGGCGTGTGCACCCTGCCATGTGATGCATCCGGTTATTGAAAACCTGGCCAGCCGTAGGGCAGGGGAGCTTATGGCGATAAGGATCAACGTGGACAATCATCCTGAGATGGCTGCTTCTTTTGGCATCCAGGGTGTTCCGACGATCATTATTATGCGCAGAGGCAGTGAGGTGGCCCGCCATAGCGGCGCCATGGATGAAACGAACTTCTCTCTCTGGGTCGCCAGCCGCGTGTAAGGTGTCGAATTTTCATTTTGCAGAGTCTGCTGAAACCGTGATATCTCTAGACACAGCTTACAGCAAACGACGAGTCTATGTGTTCGTTTAAGACCCCCACACTATGCTGTTCTCAAAAACATAGAATGGAGCGCTTTTTATGATGCGCTATACTTTTCAGGTGCCGGCGATCATCAGATCGTGGATTTTGAGAGTCGGACCGCAGATGGGAGTCCGGAATTCAAGGTCGTTGCCGATCATGTCGATGTTGCGGAGAACTGAACCCAGATTGCCCGAGATAGTGATTTCCGCCACAGGATAGGCTATCTCTCCCTTCTCCACCCAAAGCCCGTAAGCGCCGCGGGAAAAATCTCCGGTGACCGGATTGAGCCCATGACCCAGGGTTCGTATGAGAATCAAACCCTTATCCAGCGAGGAAATAATCTGATCTGGTTGTGTGCTCCCGGCTTCGAGATAGAAGTTGTGAGGGGCAACTCCAGTTCCTTCGGCGTTACCGGTGGACCTTAGTTTGAGTTTTTTGGCGGCATAGGTGTTGCACAGAAAATTTGTGAGAATGCCCTGGTCCACGACAGCTGTTTTTTGGGCGGGCACTCCCTCCGAATCAAAGGGTGTTGTTCCGAGTAATCCGGGAATGAGACCATCGTCATAGATGGTCAGCCTGTTGTCGGCGATGTGTTCGCCGAGTTTGTCTTGCAGGAATGAGGTTTTTTGGTAAACAGACACTCCGGAAACACAGGCGAACAGGAATCCCAGGAGCCAGGATGTCATGGTCGATTCGAAGACGACCGGAACTTGCTGGGTCGGTATTTTTCGTGGATGGAGATGTCGAACGGTTCGGGCGATGCACCTGGCGGCGATGTCTTCAGGAGTTTCAAGCTCGTCAAAGTGTCTTTTTGAGGAAGACCAGTAGTCTTCCACGATCTCATCAGTTTGACCTGCCTGGAGACCGAGACTAAGCCCGCAGTATGTCTCGTTGTAAGACTGAGAGAATCCGTTGGAGTTCGCAAGTGTGGTTTTGATGATCCTTGTCTCGCAGGTTGATCCATGCGAGTTAACGATTCGCTTATCCTGAAGAGCGATGTGTTCTGTTTTTTTGGCTAGCTCAATTTTGCTTTCCGGTGAGAGTTCGGCAACCTGAGGATCGAAAAGATTCAAGGCAGCGATGTTGTGGCCAAACCTTTGCGCAGCGGGAAGACCCGCGCAGCTGTCCGGGCTGGAGAGATCTGCCCTTTTCACGGCGCGGGAAATCAATCGGTGAAGGGAATCTTTGGAGAGGTCTGAGGATGACGCATAGGCTGTCCTCTGGCCTTTTATGATTCGCAATCCAAGGCTCCGGGAGCCGGCTTCGATCAAATTCTCTATCTCTCCATGTCGGATATCCACATTGAATTCCGTGCTGCCGACAATGGCCACCTCCACTTCGTCTGCCCCTTCCTTGCGTGCATAGGATACCAGGCTTTCAGCCAAATCCATGTGTTTTGGTTCTGTTTCGGTTCCAGGCATCATTGCCCCCCCACTGTCATGCGCGTGATTTTAAGCGTGGGGCACCCGTCGGTCACGGGCGCTGCTTGTCCTTCCTTTCCGCAGGTGCCGGTCTGGAGCCCGAACTGTAAATCGTGCCCGATTTTTTCGATTTTGTTGAGGATATCGATGTTGGTCCCGATGAGTGTGGCCTGTTTGACCGGAGAAGTCAGTTTGCCGCCTTCGATCAGAAAGCCGGAGCTGACTGAAAAGGTGAATTTTCCCGAGTCCTCCACTTGTCCTCCCTGATATTTGTGGGCGTAAAACCCTTTGCCCACCGATTTTATGATCTCTTCAGGATCGTATTCACCCTTATCTATGTAGGTGTTGCTCATCCTTGGTATAGGAATACAGGTGTAGTCCTGTCTTCGTCCATGGCCTGTTGCGGTGGCCTGCATCAGCTTGGCTGAAAGCCTGTCTTGAAGGAGGCCGACCAGCCTCCCCTCGCGGATGAGCGGAGTTTTTTGCGGGATTGTCCCTTCATCATCGATGTTGTAAGATCCACGGAAATAGGGGATAGTGGGATCATCGTAGATATTCAGCGAAGACTTTGCGACCTGCTGACCCATCTTGTTCCAAAAAACGGATGTTTTTTTTCTGTTGAAATCAGCCTCCAAAAGATGTCCGACGGCTTCGTGAATCAAAACTCCGCTGTGACCCGGAGCCAACACCACCGGCATCTCTCCGGCCGGAGGCAGAGCTGCCTCCAGAAGATGGAGTGATTCTTTGGCTGCTTCTTCCCCGATGCGTTCTGGCGTGAGATCTTCCTGGAAATATTCCAGGCCCACCCTCCCTCCTCCCCCGTGGTAGCCGGCCTCTCTTTGATTATGCTTTTCCGCGATGGCGAAGCAGGTCAACTTAATCAGTGGTCTGACGTCAGTGATGCTCAGACCTTCGGAGTTTATCACCCGGACATGCTGCACCATATCCAGAATAGAGGTCTTGACCTTCTGAATTTTGGGATCATAATTTTGTGCGGCCATATAGGCTCTTCGGACTAAATCAATTTTATCTTCAAGAGATTTTTTATGTGCCGGTTGCAGGATGGGATAGGCATTGTGTACAGGTTGTTCAGGGATAATGGGGGCGGCTTTGTGTTTTTCTTGACTGCTGGCGATAGAGGCGGCTGTCAAAGCCGCCTTTTTCAGCTTTATAGGGGAGGTGTCATTCGCGTAGGCATATCCTGTAATTTCTCCTGAAATGACACGGATGCCCAAGCCGAGACTTATACTTTCTGCAGTCTCCTTGATGATATCCTCTTCCATATTGATGAAGCTATAGAGCCTGTATTCGCAAAAAATTTCGGCAAAATCCCCCCCCTGGGATAGAGCTATGTCCAGGATTTTTTGGTAATCCTGGTCATCCAGGTCGAGGTGATCGATATCTCCAGTCAGCAGTGCGGATGTTGGCTTTTCCATTTTTATTTCTCAATTGAAAGAGGGGCATTTTTTTTTCTGAGCACAAAAGGGAAGGCAAGGAGCAGGATGCTCAATATGCCGAGTGAGTACTCAAAGAGGTTCGTGATGAGATGGACTCCGAGTCCAGAAAGAATGGCCACTTTCGCCTCGAAATTCATGAGTTGAAAGGCCAATGCCCAGCCTGACTCCCATGTTCCGAAACCAGCGATGCCCTTGATGGGCAATGCTCCTGTCAGCTCCCCGCCCGTGATACCCAGGATGGTTTTCCAAAAACTCAAGTTTCCGATGGAGAAACCCAAGCTGTAGAGGAGTGAAAGCAGGAGAAAGTACAAAGATCCATATTTTCCAAGCCGAATGATGAGAGATAAAGCAAACAAGGGCGAGAGGATTTTTCTTTTTCTTATCTTGTCGAGTTCGGTGATCGTCAATCGGGTTTTCTCAACAGTCGTTACTGCCCATTTTTTGCTGTCTAATCCGAGTGTTTTCAGGATAGCGAGGTAAATTTTCTCCAGGAACCGGAAGAGAGGAATGATTTTCCAGATGATGATCGCTGTGAGCATGAAAAAGCAAAGGGCGAGGATAAGCAGCGAGAGGCTGGAGACGGATGTGGTTCCCAGCCCGACGACAAGAATCGCTAGAGCGAGAAAGGGGCCGAGGGTAAGGAAGTCAAACACAAAGGCGATGACAAAGGTCGAAGCCGCTTCTTCGAAAGGGTATTTCAACCGTTTGTTCAAGACGTAGACATAGGAGAGCGACCCGATACGTGCGGGCAAGAGGTCCACAAAGAGGTTGCGTATGAAGGTCACCAGCAGCATGGTTCCGAATCCTATCTGTGTCGGCCAAAGGAGCCATTTGTAACGCACTGCCCTGAGACCTGAGGTTATCAATGAAATAGCCATGAAGGCCAAAAGGGCGGGAAAATAGATTTGGGTGAAGATCTGCGTGAGGTCGCCGAACTCAATGCGTGTGCTGAGGTATCCCATGAGGGCGATCGATACAAGGATGGAAAGAACGACAGAAACGACTTTTTTTGCGGCCATGCTGGTCTGTATTAATAAAGCACTTTTTCGGTTATGTCAATAACAGATCCCATTCAAATGCGGCGCTCTTCCATCGGAGTTGTGCGGCCGGGTGGCTCGATCACAGGCGAGTTATTGTCAAGGTGAGGATCATAGGCGCGAGGTTAGAATAAAGATGAGGGTTTTGTCTATGTGGGATGCTTATCGCAGGGTTTTCTTTCGCTACGAGACGAGCCTGTATCTGTCAGACGCGCATGGGGAGGGTGGAGGGGTCTTCGCCCAGCACAGATACAGACTCGCTGCAAGACTCAATCCAGAATTCGTCATACTGTTCATCACGGATTTGGAAAGGTTTCCGATGCTGCCTTAGCGGCTGCGTTGACGGGTTTTCATGAAAAAACTATAATGACTCCTATGAAATCGGACGATGTGGATCCCATAATTGAATCAGCACTCGAAGAGGACATGCCCGGGGGAGACCTCACCTCCGAAAGCATTATTCCCGCCGATTCAGAATCACAGGCGGTATTTTTGGCTAAGGAAGAAGGCATTCTGGCCGGGATCGAGATAGCCTGCAGAGTGTTTGAAAAAATTGATCCCAACATTCGCTGTGCCAGACGGGTAGAGGACGGAAGCCGAATTCATCCGGGTGATCGCCTGGCGGAGCTTGCTGGAAATTCGGTCGCTCTCCTGAAAGGGGAGAGGACTGCCTTGAATTTTCTTCAAAGATTGTCAGGGATAGCGACTTTAACAGGGAAGTATGTGAAGGCTGTAGAGGGATACAAGGCCAAAATCTTGGATACGAGAAAAACCACGCCTTTGCTGCGGCGTCTGGAAAAATATGCGGTGAAAATGGGAGGGGGGACAAACCACCGTTTTTGTCTTTCTGATATGGTGATGATCAAGGATAATCATCTTCAAATTGCCGGGAGTGTCGGTGCAGCCATTGAAAGAGCGAGAGAAAATGTGAACCCGGGGATCAGGATTGAAGTCGAGACCACAACGCTCGCAATGGTTCGGGAGGCGGTTCGGAGCGGTGCTGATATGATCATGCTGGATAACATGTCCTTGGCAGAAATGAAGGAAGCTGTAGCCTGGGTCAACCGTAGAGTGCCTCTGGAAGCTTCTGGGAATGTGCGGCTATCCCGAGTGAAAGAGATTGCCGCCACAGGGGTCGATTTCATCTCTGTCGGAGGTTTGACCCATTCCTACGAGTCTTTGGATATCAGCCTGGAATTTCTCTGAGCGTCACTCGCTCGGAATTGAATGGAGCAGTTATGACCGATGCGGACATATTGAAAACGGATATTCTGGTGATAGGATGCGGCATAGCCGGCGCGAGCGCTGCCCTTGAGGCAGCGAAGAGAGGTATGCGCTTGATCGTCATCACCAAAAACCGGGATCCGATTGAATCGAATACCTATTATGCTCAAGGAGGTATCGTGTCTTTGGGCCCCAATGATGATCCGGATCTGTTGATGGAGGATATCATTCAGACGGGAGATGGGATCAACAACCCGGAAGCCGTGGGTATTTTAGCCAAAGAAGGGAAGAACATGGTTCAGGATGTTTTGATCAAAGAACTCAAAATTCCCTTTGCCCGAAGTTCCTCTGATAAGTTGGACTATGCCCAGGAAGCCGGCCACACGCGGCGCCGTATCCTCCATGTCAAGGATACGACCGGGAAGACCATCGAGGAAAAGATCATCCAAGCTCTGAGAGCATACCCGAATGTCACGCTTCTGGCCGACCATACGGCTGTCGATTTATTGACTGTTCCCCATCATTCAAAAAATCCCACGGCTTTTTATAGAGAGCCCCAGTGCATAGGAGCCTATGTTCTGGATAACCAGAGCAATCAAGTCAAGACAGTTTTTGCGCACTACACAATCTTGGCTTCTGGAGGCTGCGGATCTGTTTACTTGTACACCTCGAATCCCAAAGGGGCCATCGGTGACGGGTATGCCATGGCCTACAGGGCTGGCGCCAGATTGGTCAACATGGAGTATATTCAGTTTCATCCCACATCCCTCTTTCACAGGGATGCCGATGGATTTCTCATTTCCGAGACGGTGCGCGGGGAAGGGGCCAAGTTGAAGACAAAGGAAGGTCATACGTTCATGGAGAATTACCATGAAATGAGAGAATTAGCCCCTAGAGATGAGGTGACCCGTGCTATCTATGAAGAAATGACCAACAGCAATTCGAATTATGTCTATCTGGATCTGGCTTCCCACACAAAAATTGACATTGCCAAGCGATTTCCCAACATATACAGAACCTGTCTGGAGTTCGGGATCGATATCACCAAAGCTCCCATTCCCGTTGTCCCGGCCGCCCATTACAGCTGCGGCGGAGTTTTGGTGGACACATGGGGGAGAAGCTCCCTCAAAGGTCTCTACGCCGTCGGAGAAGTTTCTTGCACTGGTCTTCATGGAGCCAACCGGCTGGCCTCCACATCTCTTCTCGAAGGCTTGATTTGGGGGGCCAGGGCCTCCCGGGTCATCGCCAGTCATTTTGATCCTGAGTCGCCGTACAAGGAAGGCCATATCCATGAGTGGTACTATCCCAAAAAAGAGGAGGAGATCGATCCGGCCTTGGTCAACCAGGATTGGCTGTCCATCAAATCGACGATGTGGAATTATGCGGGGATTATACGCACCAAAAAACGGCTGGAGAGGGCCACTGCTGATTTGGATTATCTCCGCCACAGGATAGAAAAATTCTACAAAGAAGCCAAAATGGATGCCAAGGTTGTCGGCCTCAAGCACGGAATCCAAGTCGCCCAGCTCATTACTTATGCGGCGCTGAACAATCCTGTGAGCCGCGGTGCCCATTTTATCAAGAACTGACGACATCCTTAGAAGGTTTAGATCTTTTTTCCCGATCTTAGCCATAAATCAGTTGACTCTTGTGAAATTTTCTTTTATCTTATTTTGCCTGAAATAGATAGGATACCGCGACGGAATTATCCTCCTATAATATCTTGAAAATAATAAGGATGAACAATGAACAAAGCAAAGATCACTTGGACTAAAACGGATGAAGCTCCGGCGTTGGCCACCAAGGCGTTTCTTCCCATCCTGAGAGCTTTCACAAAGGGGTCCGACGTCGATGTTGAGCTGGCAGATATTTCCCTGGTAGGCAGGATTATCGCCAATTTTCCAGACAATCTCACCGAGGACCAAAAAAGACCTGATTGGCTGACGATTCTCGGCGAGCTCGCCCTGACGCCCGAAGCCAACATCATTAAACTTCCCAACATCAGCGCCTCGATTCCTCAGCTCCAGGCGGCCATCAAAGAGCTGGGCGTGAAGGGTTATGATATCCCTGAATATCCTGAAGAACCCAAAGACGCGGCCGAAAAAGCGCTCCAGGAGAGGTTTTCTGTTGTTCTGGGTTCAGCCGTCAATCCGGTTCTGCGTCAGGGGAATTCCGACCGCCGACCGGCATCCTCGGTCAAGAAATTCGCCCAAAAGCACCCTCACAAAATGATGAGGGACTGGCCCGAGTCAGGATCCAAGGCCCGTGTCACCCACATGAGGGAAAAGGATTATTATGAGAGCGAAAAATCCACAACCCTGGACAAGGCGTGCAATGTCAAAATCGAATACGTGGATCGTGACGGGAATGTAACGGCTCTGAAAGAAAACCTTCATCTTATTGAGGGTGAAGTCATCGACACCGCGGTAATGAATGTGGCCGCGCTCAGAAAATTCTATGCCGAACAGATCGAGGAGTCCAAGAACGAAGGAGTCCTGTTATCTTTGCACCTCAAAGCGACCATGATGAAAGTCTCCGATCCGATCATGTTCGGCCACTGTGTTTCAGTTTATTATAAAGATGCTCTGGACAAGCACGCGGACACGCTCAAGCAGATCGGCGCCAATGTGAACAACGGCCTGGCCGATGTACTGGACAAACTGAACAAACTTCCTGCCGATAAACAAGCCGAGATCGAGGCTGATATCGAAGCCGTCTATGAATACCAGCCAGACTTAGCCATGGTTGATTCGAGAAGAGGCATAACCAACCTGCACGTTCCCAACAATATCATCGTTGATGCATCTATGCCGAATGTCGTGCGTGACGGCGGCAAGATGTGGAACAAAAATGACGAACTCCAGGACTGCATCGCCATGATCCCCGATCGGTGTTATGCGACGATGTACAAGGAGATTCTGGAGAACGCAAAAAAACTGGGGCAGTTCGATCCCTCGACCATGGGTAGCCTTTCCAATGTGGGTCTGATGGCCCAAAAGGCCGAAGAATATGGTTCCCATGATAAGACCTTCGAGGCTCACGGCGAAGGATCGATCCGGGTTGTGGATGAGACCGGCACGGTTCTTTTAGAGCAGACTGTGGAAAAGGGGGATATCTTCAGGATGTGTCAGGCGAAAGATATCGCTATCCGGGATTGGGTTAAACTGGCTGCGAAACGAGCCAAAGCCAGCGGCTCACCGGCGGTATTCTGGCTCGATGAGAACAGGGGGCACGATGCAGAGATTATCAAGAAAGTGAATCAATATCTATCTGCGCACGATACATCCGGTCTCGATATCCGTATCATGAAGCCGCAAGAGGCCATGAGATTCACCCTCGAAAGGATTCGAAGGGGTGAGGACACGATCTCTGTGACGGGGAATGTGCTCAGGGATTACCTGACAGACCTTTTCCCGATCCTGGAACTGGGTACCAGCGCACGGATGCTGTCCATCGTTCCTCTGCTCGAAGGCGGGGGACTGTTCGAGACAGGAGCCGGAGGCTCTGCGCCCAAGCATGTCCAACAGCTTTTGAAAGAGGGCCACCTGAGGTGGGATTCCCTTGGTGAGTACTGTGCACTCGTCCCCTCCCTGGAGTTGATCGTCGAGAATACGAAGAACGAGAAAGCGGCTGTTCTGGCGGAAACCCTTGACGCCGCTATCGCCAAGTATCTGGAAAACGGCCGGCTTCCCTCTCGGAAGGTCAACGAGATCGACAATCGGGGAAGCACGTTTTATCTGACATTGTACTGGGCCCAGGCTTTGGCAGCCCAGGAGGAAGATATATCGATGCAGGAGCGCTTTAAGCCTGTGGCCAAAGCTCTTGAAGAGAACGAAACCAAGATCACAGAAGAGCTTTTGGCTGCCCAGGGAGATCCTGTCGATATTGGTGGGTACTATGTTCCCGATGAGGACATGGCCACTAAGGTGATGCGCCCCAGCCCCACCTTCAACACCATCATAGACAAATTGTAGTTTGGCTTAGCTATGCTGTAGAAAGCAAATATTTTAACGTAAAATTACGACCTAATTAGGGCCTTAAAATATGTTTTTTGGGCCCAAAAATAGCATTTAAAGATTTATCCACCCAAACAAGATCACTTGATAGCCCTCATCACAGTCAATGCCTGGATGAAATTGATGGCCGTGATTCCTTTGTGATTCTGCATTTTAAGATTTCGTTCAGCATTTAAGGGTAGCGAAATAGGGTGACATAATCTATAATAGCGGAATAATTACCATAGCCGGAGTGAATGATGGACAGCGAAAAGATCAAGGAGACATTGAATCTCCCGCATACGTCTTTCTCTATGAAAGCGAAACTGGCCCAAAAGGAACCGGAAATCATCAAGAGATGGGATGAAATCGAGCTCTACAAGAAGATACTGGAGAGAAGGAAGGACAGCCCCAACTTCGTTCTCCATGATGGACCGCCTTATGCCAACGGAAACATACATCTGGGAACGGCTCTGAATAAAATCCTGAAGGATTTCATCGTCAGGACAAAAAATATGCAAGGCTTCAGGTCGACATATGTTCCTGGCTGGGATTGCCATGGCCTGCCGATTGAGATCAAAGTGGACCAGCTCCTGGGCGATAAAAAGAAAAACATGTCACTGATCGCAATCCGGGAGGAATGTAAAAAATACGCCACGAAATACATGGGAATACAACGTGGTCAATTCAAAAGGCTGGGCGTGTTCGGAGAGTGGGATGATCCTTATCTCACTATGAATCCTGCCTACGAAGCGAATGTGATACGGTATCTGGCAGATTTCTTTGCTATGGGCAATGTGTATAAAGGGAAAAAGCCGGTTTACTGGTGCATCAAGTGCCAAACGGCCCTTGCCGAAGCTGAGATCGAATACAAAGATCACACATCTCCTTCGATTTACGTGAAGTTTCCGATGATTTCCGATTTATCGGAGAAATACACTGCTCTCAAAGGTAAAAAAGTTTATGTCCTCATCTGGACCACGACACCATGGACGTTGCCGGCGAATTTGGCCATTGCCTTCCATCCGGAATTCGAGTATGCCGCTTTTTCTTCGAACGGAGAGGTGTTTATAGCTGCCAAGCGCCTGATTCCTGTTATTGCCGAAGAAATGAAGTTGGCAAAGACAGAGATCCTGGCTACCTTTTCAGGTGCTGAGATGGAGGGGTTGAAGGCCCGGCATCCCTTCATCGATAGGGAATCTGTTTTTGTGCTTGCCGACTATGTTACGCTCGATCAGGGAACAGGAGCTGTTCACACAGCTCCCGGCCACGGGCATGAGGACTATCTTACCGGATTAGCCTATGGTCTCGATATCTATAATCCTGTGGATGACGACGGCCATTTCATGACCCATGTCGAAAAATATCGCGGAATGAATGTCTTTGAGGCGAACAAGGTCATTATCGAAGATCTCGTAAAGGATGGGAAGTTGACCCAGGCTGAGGATATCGTTCACTCCTATCCCCACTGCTGGCGGTGCAAAAGCCCTGTCATCTTCAGGGCGACGTCCCAGTGGTTTATTTCAATGGATGATAATGATTTTAGGGCCAATGCTCTTGAACAGATCAAAAAGGTGGAATGGATCCCTTCTTGGGGCGAGGAAAGGATTGCCAGCATGATCGCGGCCCGGCCAGACTGGTGCATTTCCCGGCAGCGTTCCTGGGGCGTCCCCATTCCTGCCTTCCACTGTGATGCCTGCAGCACGATTCTGGCCAATGAATCGATTGCCCGGTATGTCGCCGATATATTCGGCAGGGAGGGCTCTAATTCCTGGTTTTCAAAATCGGCTGAAGAGCTTCTGCCGCCGGGAACAACATGCGAGAAATGCGGCTCGAGCAAACTCATGAAGGAGTACAACATTCTGGATGTCTGGTTCGAGTCTGGGGCCAGTCACAATATTCTCGGTCAGAGAGAAGACCTCCCATGGCCTGCCGATGTTTATATCGAAGGTCATGATCAATATCGTGGCTGGTTCAACAGCTCTCTTCTCGTAAGCCTGGCCTCAAGAGGCGGCTCACCCTATAAAACTTGCATCATTCACGGGTTTGTCCTGGACGAGCAGGGACGGGGCATGTCGAAATCCTTGGGGAACTTCATCGAGCCCGAGGAAATCATCTCTAGAAACGGCGCTGAAATTCTGAGATTGTGGGTGGCCATGCTCAACTACAAAGAAGATGCCCGCTTCGGAGGTGAAACCCTGCAGAGGCTCATCGAAGCCTACCGTAAAATCAGAAATACCTGGCGGTTTATCCTGGGGAATATCCATGATTTCTCTCCCGATTCCGACACCCTTGCCGTGGAAGATATGCTTCCCATGGACAGGTGGATACTTGAAAAATGCTCGATTTTAGGGCGGAGGGTCTGCAAGGCTTACGAGGAGTATGAATACCACATCGTGTTCCATTCCGTGTACAATTTCTTCACCGTAGAGCTGAGTTCCTATTATTTGGACGTTCTCAAGGATAGGTTGTATTGCTCAGGGAAAAACTCCTCTCTCCGCAAGTCGGCCCAGACAGCTCTGTTCGAACTCTTGAAAACAACTCTTGTTTTGATGGCGCCCATACTTCCCTTTACGACAGAGGAGGCCTGGGAAGCCATGCCCGGCTTCGAAGGAAAAGAGGAATCCGTTCACCTCGGATTCATTCCCCCCTTCGACACACAGTGGTTGTCGAATGAGCTTTTCAATGAATGGGAAGAATTGACTCTCATAAGGGAGGCTGTGCTCAAGGAATTGGAGGTCGCAAGAGAGGTCAAAACCGTCGGGAACTCGCTCGAAGCTCATGTTTCTCTCAGAGCCCCCCAATCACAGTTTGAACTCCTGAAAAAGTATGAGAAGGACCTGCCCTGTCTTTTCATCGTGTCCTCTGTGGCCTTGGATGCCCATGCCGGAGAAGAGATATCGGTGAGCATCTCGAAGGCAGAGGGGGAAAAGTGTCAGCGATGCTGGAATTATTCTTCCTATGTAGGAACCAGCGCCAAATATCCGAGTTTTTGTCGAAGATGTGAGGATGTCGTCCAAGAGATAGGATAGACGTATGAAAAAAAGCGCGGTGTATTTGGTGTTCATACTCTTCTTTCTGCTTGTCGACCAGATATCCAAGACCCTTGTGGCTCTCAATCTAAGCCTTTATGAAAGCAAGGTTGTCATTCCCGGCTTTTTTAATCTCACGCATGTGCAGAACAAAGGTGCCATCTTCGGCTTTTTTTCCAACCTGGATAGCTTTTGGATCTATGCGCTCCTGACTGTAGCCTCTTTGGCCGCTTTAGTTTTGGTTGCCTTTTATTTCATCAAGACGCCGAATTCAGAGACGTTTTTGAAGCTCTCGCTCTCGCTCATCCTGGCCGGGGCTCTGGGTAATTTGACGGACCGAATATTCAGGGGATCGGTTATCGATTTCCTGGATTTTTATGTGAAAGATTGGCACTGGCCTGTGTACAATGTGGCGGATTCCTGTGTCACCATTGGGGCTGTTTGTCTTATATATGTATTTTTTGTCAAGAAAGGCTAATCATGTTTCCGATTCTCGTAAAAATTGGACCTGTTACCATTCATACCTATGGCTTCATGATGGCTGTGGGTGTGGCCATGGGACTGTGGCTTGTTTACAGTCAGGCAAAATATTTTGACCTCTCGGGATCGCGTCTCATAGATATGGGATTCTACACCATCATCATTTCCCTTGTCGGAGCAAAACTCATTCTGCTCATCGGAAATTTCTCCTACTACACCCGTTACCCCAAAGAGCTCCTCAGCCTGGCCAGATCGGGGGGGGTTTTTCAAGGGGGCCTCACTTTCGGCTTTTTGTTCGCCATCTGGTATCTCCGCAGACACAAGATCCCGATTTGGAAGACGGCAGACCTCATCGGGCCTGCTCTTGCTCTCGGCCATGGATTTGGCCGAATCGGCTGCTTCGCGGCCGGGTGCTGTTACGGCCGGGTCTGTGACATGCCGTGGGGAATAACTTTTTCGAACGACTACGCTCATAATCTGACCGGAATCACCCAGGGGCAGGCTATCCATCCGACCCAGCTCTACGAAGCGGTTATGAATTTTGTGAATTTTGCCGTCCTCTTTCTTATCCTGAAAAAGAAGAAATTCGACGGGCAGGTTTTTTCCTTCTACATTATCAATTATTCCATCATCAGGTTTGTCATCGAGTTTTATCGCGGAGATCATCCGGACCGAGCCTTCCTGATCCATAATGCCAATCCTTACCTGAGTATGAGCTATCCTCAAGTTTTTTGTCTGATCGGGCTTGTCGGCGGACTCATCCTGTTTTTCGTTTTGAAAAAAAGACGTCGTGCCTGAAAAAGAATTTGTGATCAGTCCTTCCCAAGGGGTTGATGTGAGACTGGATGTGTTTCTTCGCACCAGGCTAACCGGTTTTAGCCGGGCTCAAATCCAGAGGTTGGTAGAGGACGGAAAGGTTCGCGTTGACGGTTCCGAGAAAAAACCGAGCTATAAGCTGAGAGATAGAGAGCGGGTGCACGTGTCCTATTCCCTTTCTCGGCCGAAGATATTGCTGCCCGAAGACCTCACTCTCGATGTGATTCATGCCGATGATCACCTCGTCGTGGTCAATAAACCTACAGGTATGGTCGTCCATCCCGGCGCAAGGCAGAATAGCGGTACACTGGTCAATGCCTTGCTCTTTCGTTTTCCTGAATTGGCCCATGTGGGGCCTGAAGACAAGCCCGGGATTGTCCATCGTCTTGATAAAGAGACCTCAGGCGTGATTCTGGTCGCACGAACCCCAGCCGCTCATCGCAATCTCCAACTGCAATTTAAAACAAGGACAGTGACAAAGCTCTATATAGGGCTGGTCTGGGGCAGGGTATCGAAAGCCGAAGGCAAGATCAGTTGGGCCATTGGTCGCCATGTCAAGCATGGCGGGCGGATGTCCGTTAAATCACGGAAGCTCAGGTTGGCGGAGACTCGATTCAAAGTGATGAAGAGATTCCGGGAACTGACTCTTTTGGAGATACAGCCGGTAACGGGACGAACCCATCAAATTCGAGTTCATCTGTCGGCGTCCGGGCATCCTATTGTCGGCGATTCTCGATATGGACGGCGGAAAAGCAAGCTCAAAAGCCCCAGGCTATTTCTTCATGCCCATCGGATATCCATGAAGCATCCTTATTCAGGTGAGCGTGTCCAGTACACTGCGCCGCTTCCGGATGATTTAAGTTTTTTTCTGGCTAAATTGGAGGATATTGGCGAGGAGTCAAGTCCTGCATGATCTGTTCATGGATTTTTATTATGTATGCAACACTGTTTGATCGTGTGTCCCATCCAGGGTAGGAGGAAGGGCCTCGCCTCAGATGCTATGGGGCCTGTCGTTTTTTGTTTTTACTCCATTCTTTCGATATTCAGGAGTCGAAAATGCCGCGCCACACGCTAAAATTGTCTTGAGTCCGAGGGAATTTTTGTTGTAATATAACCGTTGCGAAACTCTAAAATTTCAGCAAAAAGTTGCTGCCGAAAGAGCCTGAATGCTTTTGAAGCTTGATTCGGCAGCAGCTTTTTTGATTGAATCAGGTAAAAACGAATAATTCAGGATAACGGAGGCTTCACGATGAAAGACTACTCGCCAGATAAAATCAGGAATGTGGCACTTATCGGACACGGAAGTTCAGGAAAGACCTCACTGACGTCGGGGTTTCTCTATAACTCAGGAATGACTTCCAGGCTGACAAAAGTCGAGAGCGGGAATACGGTCACGGATTATGATCCGGATGAAATCGAGAGACAGATTTCTATAAACTCAGCCGCGGCACATTGCGAGTGGAATGACCATAAGCTTAACATCATCGACTGCCCTGGATACACAAATTTTCTGTGGGATACGAGAGCCAGCTTGAGAGCCATCGATGGAGGTATTGTCGTCGTAGATGCCGCTTCAGGGATTGAAGTCGGAACCGAAAAAGTGTGGGAAATGCTCGAGGAATTCGGTCAATCTCGTCTCCTCGTTATCAACAAACTGGATCGAGAAAATTCAGACTACAAGCGTGCCATGGAATCCATCCATCAAGCTTTTGGGCGCCAAGCTGTTCTCCTGCAGCTCCCGATAGGACACGAGAAGGATTTTACAGGGGTTGTGGATTTGATCAAGAAAAAGGCCTATGTCTTCCAAAAGGATGGGAGTGGAAAGTTCAAGGAAGAGGATATACCCAGCGAATTGCAGGACCAGGCAACCCAACTTGCCGAACAATTGACGGAGATGGTTGCAGAAAATGATGAAGAGCTGATGGAAAAGTATTTCGAATCCGGAGAACTTCCGCCTGAAGACCTTATCGCCGGACTCAAAAAGAGCATTCTCAAAGGAGATCTGTATCCGGTTTTTGTGACATCGGCCCTGCTGAATATCGGAATTCAGCCTATTCTGGACAGTGTTGTCAATTATTTGCCGTCTCCTCTAGAGAGAGAGGCTGTTGAAACAGAGGATGGCACTATCCAAGCGTCGCTCGATGAGCCTTTTTCGGCCTTGGTCTTCAAGACGATTTCCGATCCCTACACGGGACGCATATCTATGATGCGCATTTTTTCCGGGAAAGTCGGTCCGGATGCAACCGTCTCCAACAGCACGAAACAGGGGGATGAGAAGCTGGGTGGACTGTTTTTCATGCAAGGCAAGGAGCAAATTCCGGCAGGGCAGTGCAAAGCGGGTGACATTGTCGCTACAGCTAAATTGAAGAACACCTCGACAGGAGACAGCCTGTGTGCCAAAGGCGCTGCGGTGCGTTTTCCCCCGATTCATTTTCCCGAACCATCCATTTCCTTCGCCATCGAACCCAAAACGCGGGCAGACGAAGATCGTATCTCTCAAGCGGTGCACAGGATCACGGAAGAGGATCCCACCGCACGAATCACACGGGATTCCGAGACCAACGAGTTAATCATCGCAGGAAATGGCCAGCTCCATGTGGAGATCATTACCAACAGGTTGAAAAACAGATTCAACGTCAGTGTAGAGCTCAAGCCGCCGAAGATTCCGTATAAAGAAACAATAAAAGGGCGGTCAGATGTTCAGGGCAAATACAAGAAGCAAACGGGAGGACGCGGCCAATATGGCGATGTGTTGATCAAGATGGAGCCTTTGCCGAGAAGTCAAGACTTCGAGTTTCAGGATAAGATCTTCGGCGGTGCCATCCCAAAAAATTACATTCCCTCTATCGAGAAAGGAATCCAGGAAGCACGCAAGAAGGGCGTGGTCGCTGGCTATCCTGCTGTTGATTTCAAGGTAATTCTTTATGACGGCTCCTATCATGACGTGGATTCTTCGGATATTGCCTTCAAAATCGCCGCTTCTATGGCCTTTAAAAAGGGCATGAAGCAGGCGAAGCCGACGATTCTTGAACCGATCATGAACGTGGAGGTGTTCACTCCAGAAACCTTCATGGGGGATATCATGGGGAACCTCAACGGCCGTAGGGGAAAGGTTCAGGGTATGGAACAGAGAGGAAATATGAGGACCATCAAAGCCAGAGTTCCGATGGCGGAGATGCTGGATTTTGAACCCACACTCACATCCATCACAGGGGGGCGTGGATCATTCCTCATGGAGTTTTCGACCTATGAAGAGGTCCCCGCCCATCTCCAACAAAAGATTGTGGATGAAGCGGTGAGAGAAGGAAGGATCAAGCCCGAAGAAGATTAATTGATCTAAGATAGCGCCTCTTTGACTTTAACACCCATCTCTGCAGGGCTCTTGGCCACCAATACCCCGGCTTTCTCCAGCGCTTCCATTTTTTCTTTGGCTGTGCCCTTACCGCCGGCAATGATGGCGCCTGCATGCCCCATCCGTCTTCCAGGAGGAGCGGTCTGCCCGGCTATAAAACTGACGACGGGTTTTTTGAACTCGCGCTGGATGTACTCGGCGGCTTCTTCCTCAGCCGTGCCGCCGATTTCTCCGATGAGCACGACGGCCTCAGTTTCTTCATCCTCGTTGAACATCTCCAGAAGTTCGATGAATTTCAACCCGACGATCGGGTCTCCGCCTATCCCGATAGCGGTTGACTGGCCGTAACCCTGAAGAGAGACCTGCTGGACTGCTTCGTAAGTCAGTGTTCCGGAGCGGGAGATGATCCCGATACTCCCGGGAGTGTGAATGTGGCCCGGCATGATCCCTATCTTGCATTTTCCCGGAGAGATGATGCCCGGAGTGTTGGGGCCGATGAGATGGCATCCTGTAGCTTTAAGGAGCTGTTTGACCTTGATCATGTCAAAAGTCGGGATTCCCTCGGAGATGCAGACGACAAGATCGATACCTACGCTGGCCGCCTCCATGATGGCATCCGCAGCAAAATACGGAGGGACAAAGATGGCGGCTGCGTTGGCGGCTTCTTTGTTTACCGCCTCCTCAACAGTGTTGAAAACGGGAACATTCAGATGCGTGGATCCCCCTTTCCCAGGCGTGACACCGGCCACGACCTTAGTGCCGTATTCCTGCATTCTTTCGGTGTGAAAAGTCCCTTCTCCTCCTGTTATTCCTTGGACAACGACGCGTGTGTTTTCATCGACAAGAATGCTCATGGTTAGCTCCTTTCCTGTTGTTGGGCAAGGGGAACGACTTTTTCAGCGGCCTCCTTCATGCTGGAGGCTGAATAAAAGGCGAGTCCTGAATCGTCCAGTATGCGTTTTCCCTGATCGACGTTGGTGCCTTCCAGTCTGACCACCATCGGGATTTGTAAATCCAGCTCTTTGGCCGCCTTAACGATTCCGTTCGCGACCAAATCACACCGGACAATTCCACCGAAAATGTTGATCAAGGCCGCCTTCACATCCTTATCCGAGATGAGTATCTTGAAGGCATTTTTCACCGCTTCCTCAGAAACACCTCCTCCTACATCGAGGAAGTTAGCGGGCATGCCACCCGAATGCATGATAATGTCCATAGTCGCCATAGCCAACCCGGCTCCATTCACCATGCAGCCCACATTCCCGTCCAGCTTGATATAGTTCAGGTCGAAACGGGAGGCTTCCACTTCTAGCGGATCCTCTTCGTCCAGGTCCCGCATGTCTTTGATATCCGGGTGCCGCAAAAGGGCATTGTCGTCAAAGTTCATCTTGGCATCCAATGCCAAGACATCGCCTTGTTTCGTGATCAGAAGTGGGTTGATCTCTGCCAGTGACGCATCCGAGCTTTCAAATGCCTTGTAAAGAGCTATGACGAATTTAACACCCTGTTTGAAGGTCTCTCCTTTGAGGCCCAGCTTGAAAGCGAGTTTTCTTGCCTGGAAGGGCTGAAAGCCAGTGGCCGTATTGATGTATTCCTTGAAGATGAGTTCCGGGGTTTCCGCGGCCACTTTCTCGATTTCGACGCCTCCTTCCGAGGAAGCCATGACCACCGGCGCCTCTTTGGCCCTGTCGATGACGATGCCGATGTAAAGCTCTTGGGCGATATCCAATGCTTCCTCGACAAGCACCCGCTTGACCAATTTGCCTTCGGGTCCAGTCTGGTGGGTGACAAGAGTCATGCCGATGATATCTTTAGCGATTCTCTCGGCCTCATCGGGACCATCAGCCAGTTTGACTCCGCCTCCTTTGCCTCGCCCTCCGGCATGAATTTGGGCTTTGATGACGACCCTCGGACCGATTTCGTCGGTGATTTTCTTTGCCTCGGCGGGAGTCTCAGCCACTTCGCCTTTGGGGATTCGGACGCCGAATTGACTCAAAATGTGTTTAGCTTGATACTCGTGAATTTTCATGGGAGTATTCCTTTATACGTTAGATTGCCAGATATGCAGAGAACGCTGTTCTCCGCGCGAATGGGTTCTCTTCAACTCTTTGTTAGAGCAAAAGAACCTCTTTTGTCCGGTCTCGTTTCTATCCGGCTCGCTTTCGACTAAGTGATGCCGGCTACTCTATCTGGTACTGTTTCTTTCCTTCTTGATAGAGGTCGCCCCCATACATGTCGTTGATCACGATGCAGGGAAAGTCCTTGACTTCAACCCTGCGTATTGCCTCTGGACCAAGCTCTGGGTAGGCGATAACCTCAGCGCCTGTGATGCTTTTAGAGATCAGTGCTCCGGCACCTCCGACAGCAGATAGATACACGCCTTTGTGGGTTTTCAGGGATTCCTTGACTTCTTCGCTCCGCTTTCCTTTACCGATGGTGCCTTTGAGTCCGAGCTTGTGAAGAGTAGGGGCGTAGGAATCCATGCGATAGCTCGTTGTCGGGCCCGCAGAGCCGATCGGCTTTCCCGGGCGAGCAGGAGTCGGTCCCACGTAGTATATGAGTTGACCTTTGACGTCGATGGGCAAATCCTCGCCTTTATCCACAAGCTCTATCAATTTCTTGTGGGCGGAGTCTCTTCCTGTATACAAAAATCCAGTGATAAAAACGCTGTCTCCTGATTTGAGCTTGGCGATGGTTTCATCAGAGACCGGTGTTGTGATGTGATGTTCGGCCATGGTCTTGGTTTTCTTTATGTGGTCAGCTCAGGTCAAATCCCTTGGGCTTTGCACTCGTTAACTGTCTTCTGAACCGCTTCCATAGTGGTGGCCAGCATACCTTTCTCTTCATCAGTGAGAGCGATTTCGTAGATTTTTTCCATTCCGCCGCCGCCGATCTGACAGGGAACTCCAATGAAAAGGCCGTCAACTCCGTACTCCCCTTCGCAAAGAGCTGCACAAGGGAGAACGCGCTTTTTGTCTTTGAGGTAGGACTCGGCGATAACGATAGCACTCCAGGCAGGGCTGAAGAAGGCTGATCCCTTGCCGAAAAGGGTCACGATTTCCGTCCCTGCACCCCGCGTCCTTTCCACAACGCGATCAATCAAGTCTTGGTCCGCAATTTCTGTCAGCGGAACTCCTCCGATTGTGGTCAAACGAGGTAAGGGAACCATGGTTGGACCGTGCCCGCCGAGAACCGTTCCGGCGATGTCTTCCACCGATACGCCCAATTCCATTGCAAGAAAAGAACGGTACCTGGCCGTGTCCAGAGTTCCCGCCATCCCTATCACCTGGTGTTTCGGGAAACCGGTGATCTTTTGGAAGCAGTAGACCATGGCATCCAGAGGATTGGTGAGCACGATGCTGAAAGCATCGGGCGCATGAGCTTTCACTCCCTCTGCTACAGATTTGATGATCTGAATGTTTGTGTTCAAAAGATCTTCACGGGTCATACCTGCGACTCGGGGCTTGCCCGCGGTGATGATGACAACATCTGAACCGGCGATATCGGCATAATCCGATGTCCCGGTGATGTTGGCGTCATAATTTCCATGGGGCGCCATTTCCATAAGATCGAGCGCTTTCCCTTTCACCGGATTCACCAAATCGGGAATATCAAGGATTGTGATGTCGCCCATCTCTTTCTGGGCAGCGAGCATGGCGAGGATCTGGCCGATCTGGCCTCCGCCGATGAGGGCAATTTTTTTTCTCATAAAAACCTCCTTATAGAGTCAATAAAATATTGTTGATCTGCTATTTCAGCTCTCTGTTTCTCAGAGGGGGTACCGTGTTCATTCCGCACAGGATTTCCGGTTCTGGACACATACGGCGGTATTCCTAGTTTCCATGATTTATTGGGTATGTCCCGCACTGTCGGCTCCGGTATCCCGTCCGATCATAATCTGTGTTTTCCTCCGAAAAAAATTAAAGGAAAAAATATTATACTTTTTTCGCAGCAAAATCAACTCATTCCTGATTTTTGTTGCCATTTCCAAAACCGTGACAAAAAATTGGCTTGTGATCAAGCTTCTGATACCCGGGAACTAAGCCCAAATTTACCTCAATCCCGGCCTTGGAGATACTTGCTGTCCAAAGGAAGGAATTGAAGTCCGGAGATGATTGTTATATAGTATTTCTCCCGCGGAAGGCGGGGCCTATGGCATTCTAATTTCATCATTGGAGATACAGTCATGTTAGAGTCATACTACCAAAATGAAGCTGAGCGAAAAGAGCAGGGAATTCCTCCGTTGCCTCTGAATCCCGAGGAAACTCAGGAACTCTGTCAGATTTTGATCCATCCTCCAGAGGACAAAAAGGAATCTTTGCTCGCACTGCTGAAAGATAGGGTTCCTCCAGGAGTGGACCCTGCGGCAAGGGTGAAGGCCGAATGGTTAACCCAGGTTGCCGAAGGTGATGTGTCATCGCCCGCGCTAACAAAGTCAGAGGCCATTTCTCTTCTGGGAACTATGCTTGGAGGTTTCAATGTCCAACCGTTGATATCATTTTTGGAGGATGTTGAGTTGGCTCCAGAGGCAGTAAAGGCATTGAAGTCCACCATTCTCATCTACAGTGCTTTCGAAAAAGTTGCGTCAATGGCTAAGGGCAATGTGTTTGCTCAAGAAGTTCTGGAATCATGGGCCAATGGCGAATGGTTTCTGTCAAAGCCGGCTTTTCCTGAAAAGCTTGAACTCAGAGTATTCAAGGTCGAGGGAGAGATCAACACAGATGATTTCTCGCCGGCCAAACACGCATGGAGTAGACCTGATATTCCGCTTCATGCGCTATCCATGGGAGAAACTCGGTTTGAGGGAGGGATAGACGCCATCCGTCAGTTTCAACAGGAAGGGGATCGAGTCGTGTTCGTGGGAGATGTGGTGGGCACAGGTTCGTCCAGGAAGTCTGCCACGAATTCTCTGATGTGGCATATCGGAGAGGATATTCCTTTTGTGCCAAACAAACGGAGAGGAGGAATCGTCCTTGGCGGACTCATCGCTCCCATTTTTTTCAACACCGTCGAAGATTCAGGAGGGCTGCCCATCATGTGTGATGTGACCAAGCTGAAGACCGGAGATTTGGTTACCCTCGACAGTCAGGCTCGGACGATCACGAGTGAAAAGGGCGAGACTGTGGCCTCATTTCAGTTTGAACCGGCTACTCTGAAGGATGAATACAGAACTGGAGGGAGGCTCTTTTTAATGATCGGCCGCACCCTCACACAAAAAGCCCGCAAGTTTCTGGGCATGGCAGAGGCCGATTTTTTCACTGAGATCAAAAATCCCCCGATCAAAAAGGGGCAGGGATTCTCTCTGGCACAGAAAATTGTCGGAAAAGCCTGCGGCGTTGAGGGCGTGTTGCCCGGCTCTGCTTGCGAACCCAGGATGACCACTGTTGCCTCGCAAGATACCACAGGCCCCATGACTGCAGATGAGCTCAAGGAATTGGCCTGCATGGAATTTCAGTCTGACTTCTTTCTCCAGACATTCTGCCATACTGCGGCCTACCCCAAACTGGCAGATGTGAAAATGCACAAATCTCTCTCCGAGTTTATTGTCAGTTTGAAAGGAGTGGCATTGAGGCCAGGAGATGGCGTTCTCCACACCTGGCTGAATCATTTTCTGCTGCCCGATACGATGGGCACAGGGGGTGACTCTCACACGCGTTTTCCTATCGGTCTCAGTTTTCCAGCCGGATCAGGATTGGTTGCCTTCGCAGGGACACTCGGGAGTATGCCCTTAGATATGCCGGAATCTGTACTCGTGAAATTCAAAGGTCGGTTGAATCCGGGTATCACCTTGCGTGATGTCGTGAACGCTATTCCCTACTTTGCTATCCAGCAGGGCCTCCTTACCGTGGCCAAGGAGGGGAAAAAGAACATCTTCAACGGCCGCATTATTGAGATGGAGGGGCTGCCGAACTTGCCGGTCGAACAGGCTTTCGAGTTGACAGACGCAACGGCGGAGCGGTCAGCGGCAGGCGGCACAATTGCCCTATCCGAGGAGAGTGTGTCCACCTATCTCAAGAGCAATATTGCCTTGATGAGAAGGATGATAGAGGAAGGCTATGCGGATGCCAACGTCTTGAAAAGACGAATCGAAACCTGTCAAGGATGGCTGGACAATTCAGTCTTGATGCGTCGGGATGAGACAGCAGAATATGTGGAGGTCATTGAAATCAAACTGGATGATATCAAAGAACCGATTCTGGCCTGTCCCAATGATCCTGATGATGTCAAGCTTCTATCCGAAGTTGCCGGGGATGGGATAGACGAAATTTTTATTGGCTCCTGCATGACTAATATTGGACATTTCCGCGCAGCCGGTCGAATCTTTGAAGGTGTCGACTATCTCAATACGCGGGTTTGGTTGACACCGCCCACAAAGATGGATAGAGCCCAATTGATAAGGGAAGGTTACTATAATATATATGCAGGAGTAGGGGCCAGGACGGAAATACCCGGCTGCTCCCTGTGTATGGGCAATCAGGCGAGGGTGAGACCCGGCTCGACAGTCATCTCCACATCGACCCGGAACTTTGACAACAGGATGGGAGACGGAGCTCGTGTTTATCTCGGGAGTGCTGAGCTGGCGGCTATTGCCTCGCTCAAGGGGAAACTGCCCGATCCAGAAGAGTATTTTTCGGTTATCAAGGAAAAGATCCTTCCCCACGAGGAGGCGATTTACCAGTATTTGTTGTTCCATGAATTGGGTGAATTCACTCTCGAGTATTGATTAAAAGCAAGAGACGCTCAAGCCTGGGGGATGAGGTTTGGGACGCATTCACAAAATCGTGAGAGCACGAGGCTCAACTCCCGCGATTAAGAGATCAGAATGCGTGATGGAAAATGCTGTGTCATGCATCACGGGTTTGGAAATGCAGACGGAGGCTTGCGATTTTTTGATGATTCTGGTACCGTAACGGGCAAGCAGGAAGGAGGTCCCGATGGAGGAAGAGATCGGAAGAATCACTCATTATTTTTCAAAAATAAATGTCGGAGTCATCGAATTGACGAGTGGTGTGCTTCGGGTGGGAGATACGATCCACATCAAAGGGCATACCACCGATTTCTATCAAAAGGTGCAGTCCATGCAAGTTGAGCACGACCCTGTAGATTCTGTGAAATCGGGAGAATCGGCCGGGATGAAGGTTGAGAGTCCCGTCAGGGAGCATGATTTAGTCTTCAAAGTTACCGAGGATTGAGCTTATAAGACACCCCGTGATTTTTTACCCAGGCAAAATTGCCCAGCAGTGTTGCTCGTGAAGGAACAAAAAATGATCAGAATTTTGATTGCCAAGCCAGGACTTGATGGCCACGATAGAGGCGCAAAAGTCATTTGCCGTGCTCTTCGCGACGCGGGTATGGAAGTCATATACACGGGGCTGAGAAGGACACCTGAGCAGATTGTCAACGCTGCTGTTCAAGAAGATGTGGATGTCATCGGATTGAGTATTCTCTCCGGTGCACACAACATTCTTTTTCCTCGCATTATGACACTTCTCGATGAAAAAGGATTCAGAGACACAAAGGTCATTGCCGGTGGAATTATTCCAGAGAGAGATATTCAAGAGCTGAAAAGAATCGGTATTGCCGCTGTTTTTTTGCCGGGATCATCGACTCAAGATATAGTGGCTTGGATACGGGATAACTGCGATCAGTGAGCATAAGGGGTGTGCAACGTAAGCATCTCTATTCCCGTGATGCCATTGAAACTAGAGGGCGTATTGGAGTGATCAGAATGTGTGATGGCAAAAACCGTTTGAAGGCCGAAACGGGCATGGTTCCTTTCCCTGAAGGGAAAGGAGAGCGAGGCCGGAAACCGAGCCAATTTTCCTCGCCGGGGGAAATTGGCGTGTTTTAGAAATCACCATTCTGATCAACCGTTATTCCTTTCATCACGGTTTTGGAGATGCTTCCGTGTGCAACAAAATTCTTGACAAGAGCGTTTTAATCGATATAGTAGTTATGATATCCAAGGATGGCTAAAAAACATTTATCGTTTATTATCATACCTCATCACCGGGGTAAACAGAGAACAATCTCTCTGTCAAAAAAATCCATCAAGATTTTCACCGGAATCGTGAGCGTGCTGTTTCTAACTCTGGTTGTTTTCCTGGTTGACTATTTCATGATGACTGGAGTCCGGCAGGATTACAAAGAATTGCGAGCCTCCAAAGCCCAACAAGATGAGACTTTAGCACGGTATGAAGCATCGATTGATGATCTCAATGCCAAAATTGAAGCCTTTGAAAAATACAGAAAAAAGCTCAATGTCATGGCAGGGTTGAAATCCGAAGAAGTTTTAGAGCTGGAGCCGGGCTTGGGCGATGCCGGGGATGATCAGGAACTGAACCCTCCCTCGGTGCATGAAGTCAACCTCAATAAGCTGGATACAATCAACAGACGTGCGGATGGGATTGATAACAACCTGAACACCCTTAGCAGATTTTTCGAGAAGCAATCGTTGGAGCTGGCCGCCACACCCAGTATCGCACCCACAAAGGGATATTGGGCCTCTCCCTTCGGATGGAGGGACGATCCCTTCACCGGAAAAAGGGCTTTTCACCCGGGCGTTGATATTGCAACGCACTATGGGAATCCTGTTGTGGCGACGGCTGATGGTTTGGTTATTGCCCGGCAGAAAGACAAGGTCGGCGGAAACACGATCAAAATCAGTCATCCCAACAGCGGCTATGTGACTGTTTACTGTCATTTGAGTAAGTATTTGGTGAAGAATGGGCAGAGGGTTAAAAGGGGAGATCCCATCGGTCTCATCGGAAAGACCGGGAGAGCCCGAGGTCCCCACGTTCATTATGAAGTGCGGCTTAATGGGAAGAGGCTCAATCCCTGGTACTTTATCCTCGACAACTAATCTGAATTATTCATAAAAGAATTCTGACACCCTTATTCTAAGAACCATATATTCAATTTTCAGAATTCTTTTACCCTCCGGGCGAGTTGATTTCACTGCATCTGTTTCGTTCCGGCCCATTCGTAGTGAACAAGCACAACTTCATGGGCCGACGCCTCACATCTGCAGCGAACTAAACTCGTGAATAACTCAAATTGTATCTGAATTATTCATAAAAGAATTCTGACTTCCGTTATTTCAAGACGCGCCTATGAAAAAAATTGACCGGTCTTGATGTGTGCGCCCAGTGAAAAATCATAGGCCTTCATCTCCTTCTTGTTTTCAGGTTGAAGACGTGCAATCAGAAAAACTGTCTTGCCTCCGCACATCACGCTGATGCCTTTCTTATCCACGCTCACAATTTCCCCTGGTTTGCCCTTTGCAGGCTTGATTGGCTCCCGTTTTCCTTTGGTGACTTTGATCCGTTTTCCTTGATAAAAAGCGTATGTTGACGGCCATGGTGTGAACGCTCGTATTTGTCTTTCGATGAAGTGAGCGTCCTTTATCCAGTTAATCTTCCCATCGTCTTTACTTATGCGAGGAGCGAAACTGGCCCTTGCGTGATCTTGTTCCTGAGGTTGAATGTCCTGGATTCGGGAGATGGTCTTGACCAAGAGTTCGGCGCCTATGACAGCCAGTCGGTTTTCCAGTTCCGCTGCCGTCTCATCCGGGGAAATATCAACCATTTCCTGGGCAAGGATTTTGCCTTCATCCAATTTTTCGTTGAGCTCGAAAACGGTCAGCCCTGTTGTTGTTTCGCCTTCGAGAATAGCCCACTGAACGGGTGATGCCCCCCTGAATTTGGGGAGAAGCGAAAAGTGTAGGTTAATCGAATTGAATGGAGGAAGATAAATTATCGATTCGGGAATGATTTGTCCAAAGGCGACGACAACGTTGAGATCAGGATTGATCTCTCTCAATTTCGCCACGGCGATGGGATCTTTGCGGATTCGTGTGGTCTGGTAAATGGGGATACCTTCGGCGAGCGCTTGCTGTTTCACAGGCGAATAAGACAGCCTTTTTCCCCTTCCCGCTGGCCTGTCAGGTTGGGTGATGACGAGTTCAATGGAATGACCGCTGCCGAGTATTCTCCGGAATGAGGGGAGAGCCGATTCAGGGCTGCCGAAGAAAACGAGCCTCATGCAGAAATATCCTTCTCCCTTTGTTTGCGGAGTTTTTTCCTGATGAGGTCTCTTTTAAGTGGAGAAAGATGGTCGATGAAGAGTTTTCCGTTCAAATGATCTATTTCGTGGCAGAGCACTCTGGCCAGAAGGCCGCTGGATTCGATGATTTTTTCGTTTCCATCGATGTCAATCCCTTTGACAACGACTTGGTCGGGGCGGGAGACCTTTTCGTTAATCTCTGGAACTGAGAGGCATCCCTCTTCCATGATGTCCTCCCCATCCGAACTAAGAATCTCGGGATTGATGAGAACGATCATATCGTCCTCTTTTTCTCCGACAGATAAGTCAATGGTGATCAGCTTGATGCTGTGATTGACCTGAGGTGCGGCCAAGCCGATACCTGGGGCGGCATGCATGGTATGGATCATGTTTTCGGCAAGAGCACATACATTTTTATCGATATTCTCAATATCTTTTGCTTTCTGTGCCAGCACGGGATTCCCGTACACCATGATTTCCAGCAGCGATCTTTCTTTATCAATCATTCTCGTCCAACATATTATTTTAAAAGAAAATCCCCGTCATTTCAATTCAACAGTGCTGGCATAACAAAATCTGAAGGAAATAGCTCTACCGGCCTTTCATCCTGATAAATTTATTTTTTTCCAAGCTTTGGATGAAGAGCGCAATCCTGTCGTAAAGGGGCTCAATCCTTTCACCGAAGTGATTTGCCAACCCAGCGGCTATATCATTGACTGTCCTCGTGCCATCGCAATATTCCCAGAAATAGCTGCCGATTTCGTCCAGTTTGATTTTGTAATATGGCCGTTTGAGCTTTGACAAAACATGCTTCTGTAAAAAGGGATGCTGCAGTTTGGGTTTGAGAAGGACGACGAATCCTTCCTCGTCCTTCTCCCATCCGATGTTTCTCTCAGGAATAAGCTCGAGGAGATTGATTTTTTCCGGTGCCGAATCTTTGGTTTCCAAATCCAAACAGGGTGACCTTGCTCATCCCTCGGTGTTTTCGGATTCCTTCCCGAACTCGCCGGATTCGACCATCTTTTTATAGGGGAAATAGATGAGAATAAACCCGAGAATGAAAAAGATAACGAGACCCAGCCAAGGACTATGCCATATTTCTGGGAGTCGTATGTTTGTTCCCTTGACAGCTGCCGTTATGATACCCATGAGTGCCTGACCGGCTATCAATCCTGATGCCAGAAGAAGTCCAATGTTTTCGACGGTTTCTCTCCCTTTGGCTGTCGGATTTTTTTTGGCGACGGTGCTGTCCAGAAAATATTTGATGACTCCGCCGAAGAAAATGCAGGCCGTAGCCCGGAAGGGCAGATACATTCCGACTGCGATGAGCATGGGCGAAGGGGAGCCGATAAGGATCAGTCCGACGGCAAGGAGCATACCGGCCAGCACAAGAGGCCAGGCCATTTCCCCTCCGACTATTCCCTTGGCCATTGTTGCCATGAGTCCGGCTTGGGGGGCGGGAAGGGTTTCGCTTCCGATACCGATATTGTTGTGGAGCAGCTGCAGGGAGAAAGTCAATGTCAGCGCAGCGGCTACCACACCGATGAGACCTCCGACCTGCATGCGCCAGGGCGTGCCGCCCAGGATGTGACCGACTTTCCAGTCTTGGATCATATCTCCCGCCACTCCTGCTACGCAGCAGACCACGGCGGCCACTCCCAACACAGCGGCAATCCCTTCATTGCCCTTCTGTCCCATTATTACCATCATTAGAGCCGCAATGAGTAATGTGGTTAGAGTGAGGCCTGAGATGGGATTGGAGGAAGAACCGATAATTCCCACCAGATAGCCGGCAACAGCCGCGAAAAGAAGCCCCATGATGATCATCACCACCGCCGAGACGAGTGCCGAGCCGATGCTCTTAGTGAAGACGTTGTAGAGGATAACCATGGGAATGATCAAGGCAATAATGGCTATGATGATTGAGGGGAAGGGAAGGTCTTTGTCGGTTCTGAGTGTTTCGGTCGCCCCTTCTGATCGCGCCTTTTTAACATCGGCGAAGGACCGGCCTATGCCTGTGAACAGGCTTTTCCTCATCTTGAAAAGTGTGTAAAAGGCACCCACGAGCATGGCTCCTACAGCAATGGGTTTGATCTGGGCATCGTAAGCGGATATGGCCATGGCGGTCCAATCGCCTCCGAAGTCTGCGACGATACGCCCCAGATCGCCGCTTATGAAAAGCAGAATGGGCATCAGGAAGAGCCAACCAAGAACTCCGCCTGAGAAAGTCAACGCAGCAAGTTTAGGACCGATGATGTAACCGACTCCGGTCATGGCTGCATTGGCGGCGGGGGACTCGATGAACATCCGGCCTTTGATTTCAGCCGTTTTGGTGACTTCCACGTTGTCGCCATCGAGATATGTTATGCGTGATAGGCCTGGGATTTTGAATACGGTCCTGGCATAAGGAGTGATTAAGCGTATCCCGTTGCTGCTGGTAAAGAATTCAATGAAACCACCGAGCCCCATAGCCCAAAACATATACGAAGCGTGGGAGCCGGCTTTTTGACCTGTCTTGACCATCTCTGCACAGGCGACACTTTCAGGAAACGGCAGCGAGGCATCTTCCACGAGTGTGCGCCGGACAAGGATAATGAGAAAAACTCCAAGCACACCGCCGATTAGCATGAGCATGGACGATTTGAACACGTCAAATTTTGTCCAGACACCCGTGAAGAGAAAAGCCGGAATGGTGAATATGGCTCCGGCAGCCAGTGCTTCTCCGACAGCTCCTGTTGTACGCGCTAGGTTTTCTTCAAGGATTGTGCCCTTGAGTGGACGCAAAACAGCCATTGCAATGACAGCCGCGGGAAAGGTCGCGGCAACCGTCATCCCGACTAAAAGGCCCAAATAGGCATTGGCCGCACCCAGGACAACAGCCATGATGATTCCCAGAAAAATGGCTTTGAATGATATTTCTTTCATAGACTGCTCTGGGGGAACATAGGGTTTAAAAGATGGATCAGTCATTCTTACCTCCTCCAGGTTCGATGGCTGAATTTTTTCTGACTATATATGTCTCCAAGATAAAAATCAAGAAAAACATATCACTCTTCTGATGTCATTCGACTACATTAATGGTGTCCTGAGTTCTTGTCCAGGGCAAAGTGGCAGAGGAAGATGTCCCCCTGCTTGATGATAGCGTGAAGCCTTGCCGACAAATATGAGAACAAGATGCGAGCCGAATTCCATGAAGGAAAAATAATGTCCTAAGTGTTATAATAGGCCATAATGAGTGTCTTTTCTATGGTGAAAATACCTAAGTCCCTTGGTTTTAGGACTATTTCAAGTTATTTCGTTTGCGTGTAAGCTCAAATTATGCTAAATAAATCGTGTAAAAAGAGGAAGATAGAATGAATTTGATTGAGTGGCTCAAAGACAGGCTCTTCTGCGATCTTGCTATTGATCTTGGTACGGCCAACACCCTTGTCTTCCTGCGCGGCAAGGGAATCATCGTTCAGGAACCCTCCATCGTTGTCATGAATAACCAGACTGGAAAGGTAGAAGCTGTAGGCAAACGGGCAAAAGAAATGTTGGGAAAGACGCCCAAAAGCGTGTTGGCGATCAAACCTATGCGTGATGGTGTTATCGCTGACTTCGAGATTGCCGAGAAGATGCTTGATTATTTTATCAAGAAATCCACGAATAACAGAAGTTTTCTGTTGAGGCCTCGAATTGTGATCGGCATTCCCACAGGAATAACGCAGGTTGAAAGACGGGCTGTTAAGGATGTGGCCATGCGCGCCAAAGCGTCGGAAGTGTATCTTGTGGAGCAGCCCATGTCTGCATCTGTCGGTGCAGACCTGCCTATATCCGAGCCTACCGGAAACATGATCGTAGACATAGGGGGAGGCACATCGGATATTGCGGTCATCTCTTTGAACGGTATTGTGTTCAATCATTCCATTCGTATAGCCGGGAATGAAATGGATGAGGCCATAATTCAGTATATTAAGCGAAAATACAACTTGCTCATAGGAGAAAAAACAGCCGAACTCATCAAAATGCAGATTGGATCAGCCTATCCATTGGACGAACCCATCACCATGGAAATCAAGGGGCGTGATTTGAGAGAGGGGATTCCAAAGACGATCGTTATTGATGATCAGGAAATTAGAGAGGCCCTCGAAGACATTGTTGTGGCCATCATAGACGCCGTGAAGGTGGCGCTTGAAAAAACGCCGCCCGAGCTGTCGGCAGACATCATAGACCGTGGTATCATTTTGACGGGAGGAGGTTCGCTCCTGAAAAACATTGATAAGCGGATTCGAGAGGAAACGCAACTGCCTGTGTTTATCACCGAAGATCCCCTGACAACGGTTGTTCTCGGCGCCGGCAAAATGCTTGATGATCTCGATCTGTTGAGGAAAATTTCCTTGATTTGATCAGCCGAAAGTCTCATGCCTTTGTTTTGGCAAAAAAATAAAAGCTTTATCATCCTTGCCATCCTGATCGTTATTCAGCTCATACTCATTTCCGTACAAACCCCGCTAGGAGAGCAGGATAACTATTTCGAAAGAGCGGTTTTTGTTCTTTTTTCGCCTCTTCAACACGGCATAGTATCCTTTGCTCAAGGAATAGGGAACATCTGGAAAGGCTATTTCAATCTGCGCAAAGCCCATATAGAGAATGAAGAGATAAAAAAAGAGCTGTTTTTCTTGACTCAGGAGAACAACCTTCTGAAAAATGCTTTAAAAAACTACAAAACAGAAAAAGAGATCATGGACTTGCTCCAAAAACTCAATCAGAACATATTGAATGCCAGAGTTGTCGGCATCGATGCCAGCAACTATCACAAATCCGTGATCATCAACAAGGGATCCTTGGATGGAATTGCGAAAAACATGGTTATTTTGGATAAGTCCGGCAATCTGGTCGGCCGAATTGTCGGCCCTATTTCATTGAAAGAGGCCCGTGTGCAATTGATTACTGACAATGAGTGTGGCGTAAGTGTATTCACCCAGAGAGAAAAAGCTCTGGGAATTCTCAAAGGAGATGGAAAGGGCGGCTGTAAGCTGGACTATATTCTATCAACGGACCAGAATGTATTTGAAGGAGACAGCTTAAAAACATCGGGTTTTGACGGCATTTTTCCTCCTGGCATTGCCGTGGGTGAGATTGCAGCCATTTCACACACAGGGGAACTCTTCAAGGAGATCAAAGTGCGGCCCCATTTCGAATTTCGGAATCTCGATCAACTGGCTGTGATTATGGTTGAATCTAAAGATCTCTATTGAATTCAGGATAGATGAAGCAATTAGTCGAAATAGTTTTGGCCATCATCTTTGCCCTTGTTTTGTTCGCTGCCTTCTCTTATATATCTGTATATTTGATTCAGGCTATCAATGTGTTCAGCCTGTTGGTTATCTATTATGCGGCATCGAAAGATGAAATTCATGGAGCTTGTTTGGGTGCTGTGTGCGGGCTTATCCAGGATTCCTTCTCCCTGGGTGTGTTTGGCGTGGCCGGCATAGCAAAGACCGTCATGGGATTTATTGCCGGGTTTGTCGCCAAGAGGATCAATGTTGTTCCTGCTTCAAGAAACTTTGTTTTTGTCTTCATCATGATCACCCTTGAACTCATACTCTGGGCCTCGCTCTATGCTTTCGTTTATTCCCAAGGCTTCAACACAGGGAGGGGTGTGATATTTATCCAGCCCCTGATCACTGCACTCATCGGTTCCGTCCTCTTTCCCCTCATTCGCAAAACGATAAAATCCATGAATACCAACAGAATATGAAAAACAACAAGATCTACGAAGACTTGTCTTTGATTCAATTGAGAGCGCAAGTCACATTCGGAGTTGTGGTCGGATTGTTTGTGTTTCTGTTACTCAGTTTCTGGAAGATTCAAGTCCTGGACCATCAGAAATTCTGGGAGAAATCCGAAGCGAACCGCATGAGAGAGATGGCTATTCCGCCGCAACGGGGGCTTATCACCGACCGGAACGGAAAAATTCTCGTGAAAAATATCGCTTCGTTCAAAGCATCGATTATTCGAGAAAACTGCAAGGATTTTGATACAGCTTGCGTGAGAGTGGCACGGCTTTTGGATCTTGAACCTGATGTGCTGAGGGAGAGGGTCGATAAGTACAAATCCGCCCCCATCTTTCAACCGATCGTGGTCAAGGAGGGTTTGTCACACGACGAGGTCGCCGGAATTGAGGCCAGGCGGCATGAGTTGCCTGAATTGATCATTCAACTGGAACCGAAGAGAAATTATCCTTTCGGGACATTTGCCTCCCACGTTTTTGGCTATCTCCAGGAAATATCACCTGTAGAGATGAAGATGGCCCAGTACGAAGACAGACGGCTGGGAGATTTGGTGGGCAAGACTGGTATTGAAAAACAGTACGAGCAGGTTTTAGTCGGAACAGAGGGGAAATCTCTTCATATCGTCGATAGTATGGGAAGGGAGATTGAAGAAATATCCCGCACAGATCCCATAAGAGGCCAGGATGTGATGCTTGCGCTTGACTTTGATCTGCAGAAAAAAGCAGAGGAAATCTTAGAGAACAGAGAAGGGGCCGTCATTGTCATGAAACCCGATACGGGTGAAATTTTGGCCATGGCGAGTTTTCCCAATTTTGATCCGAACAAATTTATCAACCGTTTTTCTCCTGAAGAGTGGATTGATTTAATGAATAATCCAGAATTTCCTTTGGAGAATCGGACAATCCGGGGCCTGTATGCTCCCGGATCGATTTTTAAGCCAAGCATGGCCCTTGCCGGTCTCGATTTGAATATGGTTGATGAGCACACGAGTTTTAACTGCCGGGGGGGATTGATCGTCTATGGCCAGCCCAGAGCGTGCTGGCGTGGAGAGGGCCATGGCCCCGTCAATGTTGTCAGCGCTATCGAGCATTCGTGCAACATATACTTCTATGAGCTGGGGAAAAGGATTCGTATTGAAGATATTTCCCGCTATGCGCGGATGCTGGGTTTCGGTCAAAAAACTCAGGTGGATATTCCTGGAGAAAAAGCCGGCCTTGTTCCGGATCCCGACTGGAAGCGCACAGTCAGGAACGAACCATGGTATCCGGGAGAAACAATTTCTGTCGTCATCGGACAGGGCCCTCTGCTCGTCACTCCACTCCAGGTGGCTGCCCATACAGCCCTGATCGCCAACAGAGGGAAGAACATGATTCCCCGTCTCTTGAAAGCAGACAGCGAAATTCCTCGAATTCCATCTGCCGTAAATGGTAAGGCAGACCGGCCCCGAATGCATATCCCCACTTCAACCTTTGAAAAAGTCATTCAGGGTATGTGGCGGGCTGTCAATGGCAAAGGTACAGCGCGGGCCGCCAGGGTGCACCAGTATGATGTTTGCGGCAAGACCGGATCAGTCCAGGTCATCAGTTCTGAAGCGGCAAAAAGACTGGCGCAGCAAAAAAAGGAAATACAGACGCATTCATGGTTCACAGGGTTTGCGCCGAAAGATAATCCTGAGATCGTGGTCACAATAATTGTTGAGTACGGAGGGGGCGGCGGCGCCACGGCTGCCCCGTCTGCGAAAGGACTCTTCGAACTATACAAAAAAAAGTATGATTGACCAGACACAATTTCGGAACATCGACTGGATTTTGATCGGCCTGCTTATTGTGAATACACTCGTCGGGATAGCCGTGATCTACAGCTCGTCGCATCACCTGCCCGGCAGCTATCATCTCAAGCAGCTTTTGTGGATGATGGTAGGGATCATAGCTATGTTCGTGCTTTTGTACCTGGATTACAATATTCTTGTGACCTATTCCCTCTACTTCTACGTCATATGTCTTATGATTCTGACGCTCATCCTTGTTTTCGGAAGGCTCATAGCAGGGACAAAGAGCTGGATCCGACTGGAATTTTTCCAAATCCAGCCCTCAGAAATCACAAAAATTGCCCTTGTCCTTTTGCTGGCAAAAGCCTTCGCAGATTTTAAGGGAAGGACGGTTTCCCAGCGAGAGGGCCTTCTGAGCGCAATTTTCGTAATTATTCCTGTTGTTCTCATTGCGCTTCAACCGGACCTCGGGACGGCGCTCGGCCTTCTGCCCATCCTCCTCGGAGCCTTTATCCTGGGAGGGATGAATAAAAAAACGTTGATTTGGCTTCTTGTTGTGGCTGTGATTGCAGGGGCTGCAGGATATGGATTCTTGCTCAAGGGTTACCAGAGAGAACGCATTGCGACTCTTGTTTTTCCGGAAGAGGATCCTTTGGGGTCGGGATACCATATAATGCAGTCCAAAATTGCCATAGGCTCAGGTGGGCTTACTGGGAAGGGGTATTTGAGGGGTTCACAAAGCCAGTTGCGATTTTTGCCTGCACGTCATACGGACTTCATTTTTGCTGTGGTCGGCGAGGAACTCGGTTTCATAGGAGTCGTGGTCATAAGCATCCTGTATTTCCTGTTTCTGGCCCGGCTTTATCAGTCTGTCCATCTCTCGCGGGACCGTACCGGGGTTTACATCATTTTCATGGTTGCGGTCATGATTTCTTGCCAGTTTTTCATAAACGTCTTCATGACAATCGGCTTTTTCCCCATTGCCGGAATCCCTCTTCCTCTGCTGAGCTACGGGGGATCCTCGCTCCTGACACATTATATTGCCGTTTCGCTCGTGCTCAACGTAAAAATGAGACGGTTTGTCAATATTTGAGATGTCCGGAGTGGACACCTCACCGCCTGTGATGTCGTATCTATGAGAAAGAAGAGTGGACTTGTATTCCTCTCTATGAAGAGAAATCCAGGAGCCCGTGATTAGAAGAGTGAAAATCCTATCTTCAGGCCTCGCAGATAGATAGAGCCCCGCAGTGTCGTGGCTAACCGTCTGACCCTTGCCTTGCTCCATCTGAGATAAATAGGTAAGATTAGACTCTGGTATAGTCAACCATGAATAAAACTGCGGATCTGGATCTTATCTTGAGGGAAGTGCAAAAGCCCGGGAGATATTTGGGGGGAGAATGGAACGCTGTTCAGAAAAACCCCGAGGACGTCAAGGCCAAAATTGCTCTGGCCTTCCCGGATCTCTACGAGATCGGCATGTCCTATCTAGGCCAGAAGATTCTCTATCATATCATCAACCGACATCCTCACTATCTGGCCGAAAGAGTTTTTGCGCCGTGGACAGACTTTGAAGCGCAACTGCGGGATCATAGGATACCTCTGTTCTCCCTGGAAAATAAGATCCCTTTGCACGCCTTTGATCTCATCGGCTTCTCACTGCTCTATGAGCTGAATTATTCGAATATTCTGACTATGCTCGATCTAGGACTGATTCCTCTCATGAGTTCAGAACGGACCGAGTCTCATCCACTCGTCTGTGCTGGGGGTCCGGCGGCGTTCAATCCTGAGCCGGTGGCAGATTTTTTCGATCTGTTTCTCATTGGCGATGGGGAAGAGGCCTTTCTGGAAATTATCTCTCAGTACACCGCACTTCGGCCTGATCATAAAAGCAGGGACGAAATTCTTGCGCATCTCGCCCTGATCAAGGGGGTCTATATTCCTTCTCTTTACAGAACCTATGTGCCCGCCCATTCCTCTCTATTGGCAGTCAAACCCGGTGGCGGCACTCCGTCTAAAATCACGAAAAGAATCCTTTCCCGACTTGACGACACGGTTTTTCCAGAAGATATCGTGGTTCCTAACATAAGGGTCGTTTTTGACCGGGTTGCTGTCGAAGCCGAGCGGGGCTGCCCGCAGAGGTGTCGCTTCTGTCAAGCGACAAGCCTTTATTTCCCGCCGCGCGTGAGAGAACCCGCTCCTCTGACGGCCTCAGTCTTGCGAAGCCTCCAATCGACTGGCTATGACGATGCCTCTTTGTCCGCGCTGTCCATCAGTGACTATCCGTACTTCAATCAAACTGTCAGAGAGCTGATGAACAGGCTGGAAGAAAAACAGGTCTCCCTCTCTGTCTCCGCTTTAAGGCCAAGGGGACTCACGACCGAACTGGCTGAGAACATCCTTAAGGTGAGAAAAACGGGATTCACTCTTGTCCCGGAGGCTGGGACAGAGCGATTGCGATGCGTTATCAACAAGGATATGCGAGATGAGGATATTTGGGATGCTGTCGGTCATGCTTTTTCACAGGGGTGGCGGCTGCTTAAACTCTATTTCATGGTCGGACTGCCGACAGAGACCGAAGATGACCTGGAAGGAATTGTCCACATCGTGACAGAGATTGTCAAACAGGGCTATGCCAGGTTGAAAAGAAATCCTCAGATCAATTTGAGCGTATCCTCCTTTATTCCCAAACCGCACACTCCTTTTCAATGGGAGAGAATGGATGATTTGGATAATCTGCGGCAAAAGCACCTGTTCCTCAAAAAGCGTTTGAAGAAGTATCCCTTTGTCAAGTTTAAAGGACACAATCTCTTCAATTCTCTGCTTGAAGGGGTGTTTTCCAGAGGGGATCGCCGGCTGGCAAAGGTGTTGAGAGATGCCTGGAAAAACGGGGCCCGTTTTGACAGCTGGGGCGAAATCTTCCGGTTTGCTGTCTGGGAGAAGGCCTTCCAGGCGAATAAACTGGATTACAGCGTTTATCTTTCTTCGATAGACCCTAGGTCGGTTCTCCCTTGGGACCATATCAAAACCGGGATTAAAAAGGCATACCTGCAAGCGGAAATGGCTAAGGCCCTCAAGCAGCAAAAGACTCCGAACTGTATAGAAAAAGAGTGCGATTCATGCCAAGGGTGTACTCTTTGGCCTCTGTTTATAAAGGAGTACGGCACAAAGGACATGCCTTCTCAAGGAAAGCTGATAGATGAGTTTGGGGAAAAGACAGAACGAATCAACCGTTACAGGCTTTTTTATTCTAAGCTGGGAAAGTCTCGATACATCTCGCATTTGGACATGAGCAGTACGATCAAACGCATCTTCAGGCGAGCTGGTGTATCTGTCGATCATTCCAAAGGCTATCATCCCAAAATGCTCATCACATATCTTCCTGCCCTTCCTTTGGGCATGGGCGGAAATTCAGAGGTGTTGGAGTTTAAAACGCATTTCATATTTCCGGAACGCGAATTCATCGACCGCCTGAATGCGGTTTCTCCTTCGGGGCTGGAGTTTTGTCGCTTGTTAAAGATTGAGCCTGAAGAGCCTGTTCTTGCCGAAGCTCTTGATTCGATGGTCTATTCCCTTGACCTGAAATCCCTTGTTGTCAAGCAAGCTTTGCGCGCATTTCGCGCTGCCGAAGGCAGGCCGGGGTTGTCGGATCTCCAAAGCATGCGGTTGATGATAGCCGCGCGCATACCGTCAGTCCTGGATGGGGAGACGATGGATTTGGAAATTGACGAAAATCAGGAAAAGCTCTTTGTGTCCATCAAATATTCACCGCACAAAACAAATCGACCTCAAGATGTGATCAAAGACATCACCGGGATGCGGCATCCTTCGTTTGACATGGTGAGAGAAGAGGTCGTCTTTAAATCCGGGTGATTACCACACGCTGAAATGCGGGTTTGGTCTGAAGATCTGCCTCCGGTCTCAACAAAAATCAACGACAGATCCGTATGTGGTTGAAGTGTTTAAACAGAACTGTGTTTAAGTCGTGCCGTCCTCTTCCGTGAAGTATTCAGGAATGATTCCGGTCACGTCCACTCCGGCACCTTTGGCAACGTCGATGACATCAATAACGCTGGAGTAGGGAACTTTGGCGTCGGCTCTGATAAATATAGTTTTATCTTGTCGGGTGGCGTAGATTGACTCGAGACGTGAACGCAGAAGGTCCATAGGAGTGGCTTCTTGGTTGATCATGACGCTCAGATCTTTTTTTACAGTCAAGACAATGAGCCCCTGAGGCGTCGCACTCGTATCCGCGGTCGTTTCCGGAAGCTTGACATCGATTCCCTTCTGAACCATGGGGGTTATGACCATGAAGATAATGAGTAACACAAGCAAGACATCGCATAGGGGAACGACATTGGGTTCTGCTCTAGACATTGTTACCTCCTCGTCGTCTCTTCTTTACAAGCAAATTATTTTATGACAATTCTTTTGAGTTTGTCAACTCAATAACATTGCTTTTTTCGGGTAATTCATTATATTGAAAGAGAGAGGAGGCCGCATGAGGGATTTGAAAGTCGAAGTGGTTGATATCAAAGAAAGATGCGGTGCGAAGCACAAGCCCGGTGATGTGTTCTATATCAGAGGCTTGGGAACAATAGAGATTCCGGCCAAAACAAAGGTCTGCATTTATGCGCTCAACAGTCTCTTTCCGTTTCTCACGGCTAAGCAGAGAGAGGATGAACTTCCCCATGACGATTGGATTTCCGAGACCGAAATACTGGTCTGTCCCGATCCCAAGGGAGTCGTGTTCAAAGTCACACCTTTGTAATCTTCGGCTCCGCGTGTTCGACTTCGCCCGTCCAAGTCCTCAGGTGTTTTTCCGCACGTGCCTTTTCACAACAGCGCTCTTTGGCAAAGGGCGCCACACTAAAAATCTGGGCTGAAAATAGAAACCCCTCCAGATTCACCTTCGCTGTGTTCTTCAAGAATTCCATAGTATGATGCGCCTGGAGAGAGAGCTGGCACATTTTGCGGACAAACGCAAAGATTCCCTTCAGGATCAACCCTTGTTTTTGAGCGAGATAAGGATTGACCTGGCATCATAGGATATCAACAGGGCCAGAGCGATGAGGATAGCACTGACAACCGCCAGCAAATAGCTTTGTGCTTTGACAAAGCTGTATCCCTGGTAGAAGAGAGCCGCAAGTGTCGTTATCAGCATGAAGTAGGCAGGATAGGCCGTGTATTTGGCTGGCCGTTTGATGCCGACAAGATAGGATGACACCACGATTAATGCCAGTGCTGCCACCAATTGGTTGGACGCGCCAAAGACCGGCCAGATGGCTTTGTATCCTTCACTGATGCCGAGGATTGCGGCGAAAAGCAGAATCACCGCTGATGCGATCCAGCGGTTGTTGAACAACGGTGTTCTTTCTCCGAGTAATTCAGATAAAATAAACCGGCCTAATCTTGTTCCTGTGTCGAGAGTTGTGAGCACGAAGGCATTGAGCATGACCATCCCGAAAAAAACACCCATCACAAGAGTGATTCCGGGAAGGGACGAGGCGAGTTGACCGTAACCCGTGGCAAAAGCCTTTATGGGATCTCCCACCGATGTCATAAAGTACTGAAATCCCAAGGGGCTTTCTGTGGCACTCGGGTCCCATATCAGAGCTGCGGCGGCAATGAAGATAACCAGCCCGGCCAGGACCGCTTCTGTCACCATTGCACCGTATCCGATCAGTTTCCCCGCCCGTTCATCAGGTAATTGCTTAGCCGTCGTGCCGCCTGCGACGATGGAATGAAATCCGGAAATTGCCCCGCAGGCAATGATAACGAAAAGCATGGGCCAGAGAGGTCCTCCGCTGCTGTTAAAGGAAACGAAGGCCGGGGCATTGATTGAAGGGTGGGCGACGACAAGCCCCACGTAGCCAACTCCAAGACCGAGAAAGAGAATCCATGTGCTGATATAATCACGCGGCTGGAGGAGAAACCAGACTGGCAAGGACGAGGCAAAAAGGCTGTACAGGATGAGAACGATGATCCAAAAATTCTGAGCTGTCAAGCCGAGAATTTGGGCAGGCAGCTCTATGGGCAGTAAATTTCCAATATAAATGAGGACAAAGAGAGTGAGAAGGGCCAAGATTGTCGCTGCTGGGACGTTAAACCTCTTTCTGTAGATGAGCCACCCGAATATCATGGCAATGAAAACAAGCCCGAAGGTGGGGATAACAATCTGAGGCTGGGAGACGAGAGTCCGGGATGCGACCACAGCAAACACAGCTATCACCAGAGCCAGGGCAAACCAGAGGAAAAGGGAAAAAATGATCTTTGTTCTCTTTCCCAGTGTTTTTTGGGAGATTTCTGCCAAGGATTTTCCCTTGTTTTGGACCGAGATCATGAGTGATGTGTAATCGTGGACTGCACCCAAGAAGACACTGCCTAAGGCAACCCACAAGAGAGCACCCAGCCAGCCAAAGTAAAGCGTGCCCAAAAGCGGTCCGATAATCGGTCCGGCCCCTGCTATTGAGGAGAAGTGATGCCCGAACAGAATGGTTTTTTTGGCAGGAGAGTAATCAATCCCATCGTTCAATTCCCGGGCTGGAGTTATCCGGTTCGTGTCTGCCTGGATAACGTTTTTCTCGAGAAAAGTCCCGTAGATTTTATAGCCAAAAAAGAGCCAGAGGAGGAGAACGAAAGCTATGATGAGCGTGTTCATGCACTTATCCTTTTATCCCTCGATAGTCTACCTACACTTGAGAATACAGCAATTATTTAAGAAATGTAAAGATGGACCCGTACAAGGGTGCATTTTATTTGCGGCTTTTGTAGATAAGGTAAAAAACAAGACCGGCGAACATAGCCAAGGAAATGAAGTCCCCGGTATGACCTGGCCATATCAACCCAATTCCTCTGGGTTGTTCCTTTGTTATGTAGGTGTAAGCGGCAACCAGGACCATGGCGATTCCTTCTCCGGCGATAAATCCAGAGCCCAGCAGGATCCCTTTGTCTTTCCGGCTTTCTTTGGTGTCTTCGTCATCAGAGGCGCCCTGTTCGATGAAATGCCGGATAAGTCCGCCGATGTAAATCGGCGTCATTGTTGCGAGGGGAAGATAGATCCCGACAGCTAGGGGCAGAGAGGGGATTCGCAAGAGCTCGGCAACAACGGCAAAAGATCCTCCGATAAGCACAAGCCCCCAGGGCAGATCTCCCCCGAGAACGCCCTCGATAACCGTCTTCATCAACACGGCTTGGGGAGCGGCAAGAGTTTGGGAGCCGAATGTGAAGGATTCGCCGAGCAGCCACACCGCGGCGGCTACAGCGAATGCCGATGTCAGCACACCAAGCAGCTCGGTTGCCTGCTGTCTTTTCGGTGTCGCTCCGATTATGTAACCTGCCTTAAGGTCCTGAGAGATATCGCCTGCTATGGAAGCGCCGACACAGACGACAGTGCCCACCGTCAAAGCCGTAACTTGGCCCATGGTATCAGTCCAACCCAGAGCAACGAAGATAAGGCTGGTTCCGAGAAGCGTGACAATAGTCATGCCCGAAGTCGGATTGGAGGACACGCCAACCATGCCCACTATTCGGGATGAGACTGTCACGAAAAGGAAAACGAACAGAATGATGCTCAGCGCAGCGATGGCACGGACCATGATGGAGGTGTTTATTCCAATAACTTGAGGCGAGAGGATGATAAGCGCGAAAATAATGAGGATACCGAGGCCGAGCGCGGTGATGGGCAGGTCCCTGTCGGTCCGTCTTTTTTGAACCTGGGTGCCCTTCTTGCTCAAACTGATATCCTTTATACCTATTTTGAGGGAGTTATACATTGTCGGCAGCGATTTGAAGATGGTGATAATTCCGGCCACAGCCACAGCGCCCGCACCAATGACACGGATGTATTTGTCCCAGATTTGTTCGGCTGTCATTTGAGCAATCGGAAGCGTTTTTTCCGGGAAAAGAGGGATGCCGATATTTTCGCCAAAATAAGCAATCAGAGGAATAAGACCCAGCCAGGATAAAATTCCCCCGGCAACCATGATGCCTCCAATTCGTGGCCCCAAAATGTAGCCCACACCGAGGAGTGCAGGCGAGAGGTCCCCACCGAGTTTGGCTTTCTTGAGAACAGGGAGTTTGCCATGAACCGTTTCCGGCCAGAGGTGGAGAAAACGCTGCAGCAATTTAAAGACAGCGCCGATTCCCAATCCGAGAAAAACATTCTTTGCTCTGGCTCCTCCGGTCTCGGCGGAGATTAAAACCTGGGCTGCAGCTGTCCCCTCGGGGTAGGGGAGGATCCCGTGCTCTTTGACGATAAGGGCCTTCCTGAGAGGGATCATGAAGAGTACACCCAACAACCCTCCGAACAAAGCCAATGTGCCGATTTTGAAGATGCTCGGACTGAATCCCCAGAGAAATAAAGCCGGTATGGTAAAGATAATTCCCGAAGCTAGGGATGAACTGGCCGAGCCTGTTGTTTGAGCGATGTTGGCATCGAGTATAGTGCTCTTGCCCAACAGCGGTGTGAGCACACGCAGTACCGCCACTGAAATGACGGCCAGTGGAATAGCCGTTGAAATAGTAAGGCCGGACCGCAACCCGAGATAGGCATTGGCCGAGCCAAAAATGACTCCAAAGAGAGCTCCCAGCACAACCGCTTTCAGGGTGATATCTTTATAGGGCGTAGCATCCGGTATATAGGGTATTTTTTCTGCCATTGAAACTGTCCTTTTCCTGTCTGAAATTTATTGCAGTCTATCACAAGAGGATGTGAAATTCTATCCATAATTCGCCAGGATTTTTGGCTGAAAGTCCACTTTGTGCTTTCCCATACAATGACTCGAGGACCATCGTCGTCATTAGTACCTAATTCTTAAAGTACTTATTAGTATGATGAGCCTGACTCGACAATGTCTGATGTTCCCTCTCTCGCGAATCAAGCTGTGGGGATATTTCTCATTGGTAAGGGCACCAAATCATTGTTTATCATCGGAACACAAGCATGAGCGGAACAACCTCAAGGCAGAGATGAAGATCAGGGTTTAGACAATGATGAGTTTTTTGACTGTGTCTTCCCAGGTGATTTTCGAGATGAAGTCAAAGCCAAGATGTCCCAACTTTACGGCGAGATTTTCATCTTCTGCGATAGTGTCGAATTTTTCTGCGATTTTCTCTGGGTCAGGAGGAAGAATGTACCCCCCCCGGCTCAATTTCAGGAGCTCAACCGGACCTCCGCTGTCCTCAGTCGTGATCACGGCTTTTTTGCTGGCAAAGGCCTCACCTGTCACAAAGCCGTAGTCCTCCCGGATGGGAGCGAAAAACACCGCACGGCATCGGGCATAGTGAGAGAGGACCGATATCTCATCGGATTTGTCGATAAGCTGAACTCTTCCCTCCAATCCACAGTCTTTGATTTTTTCGATCAGTGTCTTTTTTTCAGGGCCATCTCCGATTATAACCGCCTTAAGATCTCTGTTTTTGACGTGCATAAAGGCTTCGACCAGAAGATCCACCCTTTTCAACCATTGGAGTCGAGAGACGGTGAAAATGAAGTTCTCATAGCTTTCGGTATGATAGTTTTTCTGTGGCGGCGGCGGGTAAAGCACTTCAGAGAGAATGTTGCCCCATCTTTTCAGGCGCGCCTGGATTGTTTCAGATTGCGCGTAGAGTTTTGTGACGTTATGTTTGAGAAGGTATGTGTCAATGGTTCGGATAATCCTTTTCCTCAATCCCTCTTTGATTTTTCCTTTTGCTCCAAGCTGGGAGGCCAGGTGGTTCCAGAGGTCATAGTACTCCCGCATCCGGTGGTTGAGCCAGCAGACATGCTGGGGGTGATGAACAGCATAGCTGGGGAACCGGAAAGTGACAACCTGATGGATTTTACGGCCTAATCCGTCTTCTTCGATATCGCAAAAGCGGTTGGCGAGATAAGCCCGGATTTGCCTGCCAAAACGGTTTTGCGGCGTTAAAACAAGGTCGGCTTGATAGCCGCAGTCATTGAGAGCCTGAACAGTGCTGCGGGCAATAGTGAGATGGCCGCCTTCGACGAAGGGGACATCTGAGGTTATGACAACGATCCTCTTGTTTTCCATTCCGATCATTCGACAGAGGCTTTTGGCTGGCGCTCTGCCATTCTTTTGGAAAGGTGCGCATCAATTCGCATGATCAATTACTAGTTTAGTCAACGCTAGGCCCATTGTATACAAAAAGCATCAAAATCAAAAGTTCCCCATTATCTTTTCTGCAATCAAAGGCTCAAAACGTGGCGGATGATTCCCCAGACCAATGGCCATGTGGATTTCTTCCTGGATTCTGGAAGAACATCGGGGCTCTGGATAGTGAATTTCTGCCAGCAGATCTCCTTTCTTGACGGGCTCGCCGAAATTCACCTGCAATATCACCCCGGCGCCGGGGTGAAGGCTACTCAGCCTCTCTCGGAGGGCATGAAGGCTTGACATCTTCATGTGCGTCACGAATCCTTCCTTTCGTGCACATACGGCGATTTTATGATTGGTGCGCGGAAGCAGCGAATAATCATTCACAATCCGGCTCTGTCCATACTGAGTGTGAATGATATTCGAAAATGCCCTCAGCGCATCGCCACTGAGAATAAGTGATTTCAACTTGGTTTTGGCGGCAGTTCTGTTGGCTGCTTTCTGGTTGAGGAGGAGGTCTGCAGCCTGCTCCAGGACAAATTTTTTCATATCCAAAGGACCTCTTCCTTTAAGAATTTCACAAGCTTCAATGACCTCGAGCACCGGTCCCAGAGCTCGACCTAAGGGCTGGGGCATTGAACGCAAGAAATAGGACGTCTGGATTCCCAATTGGTCCGAATGCGCTTTCAAAACCATGGCCAACTTGCGCGCCTTATGAATATCAAAATCGGGGGAAGAGTCATTGATTTTGATGTCATACAGGGCCGATTTGGCTCTGAGACCCTGCAATGTCAAAAGACTGGTCAGGGAAAAAAGCTGCCATTTCGATCGCACTGACGAGGCCAACCTGCTGTGATAGGCCTTTATGGTTTCCGGAGCACAGGCGAATACCCCGCCTGAAGACATGAGGGCTGACTGCATTTCGTCGGATCCGATCGCGAGTTTAAATCCAGAAATGGCATGAAAAGTGTTTTGAGCCAATCCTCCTACGGTTTGAGACGGCCAGATGATTTTTGGCGTCATCAATCCCGCAGAGGCAAGAAGGGGCACGAGGGTAAGCGCTATTTTGGTGTCGAGGTCGCTGAAAGAAAAACATGTGACGAGGTCTCCGGAGCACGTTGTATGAGGGAACTGCTGTCTCCAGGCAAGCACACCCTTAAAAAAAGCCTTCTGTACGGGCTTGGGTAATTCAGGGAACACGAAGGATTGATAGTCCGTTTTGCTAGCGCAGGTCATCCTCTTCGTTGAGCATCGAACGATCCTATTCTTGATTCGCGTGATTTATCGAAGGGTATCAAAGGCTTTCGTGTTATCACTGGTGTTGATAATCAAAAGCGCTTTCCCAATGCCTGCTGAGGATCCGTAGCAGTAATCGATATCGATGACGGCGTTGCCTAAAAGAGCGCCAATTTCCGCCCCCGCACCCACACGATCTTCGATGGTCACTGTGACGACGCTGTTGGTGCTGACCTCATATCCCAAGGCTTTAAGGCATTTTTTGGCTTTAGCATTGTCAGAGGTGAGAATCATAAAAATTCCCCTCGAGGCATCAGCACGAGCGTGGAAAGCTTTGAGGTTGATTCCAGAATTAGCCAGTGTCCCCAATACTCGGCCCAAAATTCCAGGCTCATTGGGTGTTATGACACGAAGTTCCGTCTCGAGTTTTACGTCAGGCAATTTATTTCCTCCCTTGTGAAGCTGCATTATACCAGAATTGATCCTGTGTTTGCACAGGATTTCTCATCTTGAGCGAGAAATCTTGCCTTTTTTTCTCCGATCTCTATAATTTGTTCAAAGACAGAGAACGGTGACGGCATAAATGAGCAAACACATAAGAGTAGCGATCATTGATAATTCCATTGATTCGTCCATCTACACTCCCGTGACGCATTGGAAACACTCTCTGGATGCGGAATGGGACTCATTCCGGGCTAAGCTCAACAATTTCCCTGATTTGCGTTCAGGGCGATACAGCCATATCATTTTAACCGGTTCGGAAGCCTCTATTCTGGTGAGGGACAGATGGGTTGAGGAGGAAATTGAGGTTATTCACGATGCTGTGGAGCGTGATATCCCTGTTTTGGGAAGCTGTTGGGGCCATCAGCTTCTAGCCGTTGTCTTTGCGGGGCCTGGTCATGTTAGGACGTCTACCAAGCCTGAAATCGGATGGTATCCATTGACGATAGAAAAGGAAAACTATTTATTGGGAGATGTGACCCAGGCCTTTGTTTTTAACAGCCATTTTGATGAAATTACCGGTTTAGACTTCCGATTTGACGTGTTTGCGTCAACAGAGGACTGTGCCATCCACGCGTTCCAATTGAAGGGTAAACCCATTTGGGGAATCCAAAGCCATCCTGAAATGAGCATCGTTCATGCCAGAAGATATCTCACGAACAACGTCGCCCGAGGGCATGCGCATGCTGATCTCTATGCGCAGGCCCTTGACTCTAAACCAAAGGATTCAGGTTTGATTCTCCGGATTGTCCAAAATTTTCTTGATTCCCATCATAGATAAGCGGCCTTATCCAATTGAATTTCTTTGGTCAATTGGTGGATAGACAGAGGGTGCTTAGATAAGAAACACCAAGGGCATCGCACCGTTAAGACAGTTTTCAACCAAAAAGAGGTTTTTTTCCTTGACAAGGAGTCGGTATTCGCTGTAATTATATACATATTAAAGAGATACACTTATAAATAATTTAGTGTAAGAAAAGGAGGCCGGATGAAATCAAAAAAATTGACAGTATTGGTTGTGGGAGTGCTCATTCTTTTCACCATGATGTCATTCGCCGAAACGAAAAAACTTAAACAAATCGGGCGATACACCCTGGTCCGGATCAAAGGTGAGGTTCCGACCACTGAGGTGATGAAAATACTCGTCGAAAAGTATGCGGGTGATATCAAATACGGGTTTGACCTTGCTGGCTATGGCGATGTTTTTCTTCCTTTCCTTGATCAGATCAAAACCGCTACGTTCGAGGAGGCTGAACTGCCTATCGGCCAAAAATTTATGTGGATGCTCTTTCGTTCTCGGGGTAAAGTCAAACTCGTCCAGGATCTCGAGTGGGCGGGAAAAGAGCCGTTGCCTGTGTTTGTTTTCAAGGTTAAAAAGAACTTCAAGCACTATCATTTCATCATCCCCAAACCTTGTGGGAATGTCGCGCTGATCAAGGTGGAGGAAATTATTCCAGATGCTGTGTGCGATATCAAAGTCAGCCCGGCAAAGGCCAATATCAATGATCCGATCTCTGTCGATATGAGCGGTTCGCAGCATGCCAAATCCATGGAGGTGGAAGTGTTTGATGGTCAGGGCAATCGAGTGGCAAGCAAGACCTTGACTCCTGATTCACCCAAGTGGCAGACGAAATTCGACAAACCCGGTGAGTATGTCTTCAAGGGAAAGGCGATGAATGTGGACAACAAGCCTTCGGCGAACCCATGCGAGGCAAAAACTTATATCAATGCCCCGCCGACATGCAAGCTCAACACCTCTTGTTCTCCCTGCTTGAACTATGTGGGAAGGCCGATGACCATCGATGCCGAGGGCTCCTCTGATCCTGATGGCCAGGTTGCCAAAGCCGATTTTCGAATTGCCGACGCAGAGGGGAATGCTGTGGATAGCTTCTCTGACACGAGCGCACCCTTTTCTTGGGAGTACATCTTTGCAAAACCGGGTATCTACACCATAACCCTGGTCGTCACAGATGATTTTGGCGCCATGTCCGAGCCTTGTACACTCGAGCTGGAGGTCACCCAGAAAAGGCTTTTTGGCATCGCTGATATTGCTCCGACTCTAGCGAAAGGAAGTCACGGCAACTATCTGCTCGGCCGGCTCGGCATTCTTTATTTTCTCGTCCCGGATCAATTCAGTCTTGTCGTCGAAGGCGGCGGTGCTTTTTCCATTAACAACAGTGAGGAATGGAAGTCCTTCTTCCTGGCTAATTTTTCTCTTAATTACCATATCGACAATTTCTTCATAGGTGCAGGGGCCGGGTATGCCTCCAAGGTCAAAGAGCAGAGGGACGGAGATGTTTTCTTACTGGCCAATATTGGCGTTGATATTTTTAACAATTGGTCCACGAGAGGATCCCTGTTCTTCGAAACACATTTTCCTCTGGGTGAGGGGAGATCCTACTCCGATCATCACAAACTTTTGTTGGGATTCAGATTGCTCTTCTGAGCCAGTACGGGATTGGATTAAAAGGCCGGGGCTGGGCCCTGGCCTTTTTTTTAAAAGCTAGAATGAAAATTGCGCTGATCGGAGCTGACGGACAGCTGGGATCAGATCTTGTCAGGACCTTGCAAGGCCAGGATTTGATCCCCCTTTATTATCCTGAATTTGACATCACCCGGGCAGCCGAGACACGCACAACCCTTGCCAGCCTATCACCCGATATCTGTATCAATACGGCTGCGTATCACAAGGTCGATGAGTGCGAGGACGAACCTAAAAAGGCCTTTGCCGTAAACACTTTGGCTGTCAGAGATCTCGCTTTGACTTGCAGGGAGCTGAATGCCGTCTTGGTCCACTTCAGCACGGACTATGTTTTTGATGGGAAAAAGGATAGTCCTTACGTCGAAGAGGATAAACCGGATCCTCTAAATGTCTATGCTGTGTCCAAGCTGGCTGGGGAATATTTTATGAGCAGCTTGCTCCGTAGATATTTTCTCATCCGGACCTGTGGGCTGTATGGAGAAGCAGGGTGTTGGGGAAAAGGGACAAACTTTGTCGAAGCTATGATCGAGCGGAAGAAGAAGGCAGAGGTTATCAGTGTCGTGAATGATCAGCGGGTTACCCCAACCTCGACTGCCGAGCTGGCGGAAAAGATTCTGGAACTGATCCTAACCGATCATTATGGCCTGTATCACATGTCCAACGAAGGGGCATGCACGTGGTACGAGTTCGCCGAGACCATTTTTTCTCTGATGAAGGCAGAAGTCGACATAAAGAGCGTTGATTCGGTTACTTTTGGAGCCAAAGCGCAAAGACCACGCTACTCTGTGCTGGAGAATGAGAAGGCCAAAAAAATCGGGTTATCTCCCTTTTCACACTGGAAAGACGCCCTGGTCCTATACCTCGGGAAAAAGGGCCACATCTCCTGATTCCTTGGAACCTCAACAGCATTCCGGAGAAGATAAACAAATTTTGGAGTGAATTTCATGGCGAAGAGGAAGAAGGCTTGCTAGGAACAACGGCGGAGTCGTTTAGAAGAACTTGCCGAGCTTGGCGATTTCATCATTGTAATACTTGCGGTACAATATCTCCCATTCCCGGCTTCCTTCCTTGATGGCCTTTTTCTGGGATTCTATTTTTTCAATGGCTTTCTTATCTATCAAATCGTAGAGTTTCATTTCTTCTTCAATGCTTCTGACTACGCTCAAGCGTATGTCATTGGACTCATCAAGAAATTCGATGTCATCATTGTCAAACATCAAATTGAGGATCTGACGAGCAAGATAATTGATTTTTTCGCGAGAGAGACGAATACTCACAGGACGATTTCCTTTTCTTTGGCCAGCTTGGTTTTGATCATCCGGAACATTGTCTGGTATTCGATGTTTTCCTTCCTGATTTTTTCCATGTGTTTATTGAGTATCTCTCTGACTTCTTGATCGAGCTTGTCCTCTTTCTGGAATTCATCCGTAATGAGGTTCGTGATGTCTGCGATAAGGTCGTTTTTGTTTTCTGTGATAATTTTTTCTTCTTTCAGCAAATTGCGCACAATGATGAACGCCATATGCTCGATCTGAGTCTTGTTTAACCTCATGTCCCCTTTAAAATACAATACCTCCCGGTAAAATTCAAGAGTTGTTTGCCCTTTCCCTTGAGTTCAACCTCTTTGGGAACAGGGACAGTGGGTATGACCAATCAAGCTTGTCACAGACATCATTTGTGTTTGGAGGAGCGGTAGAGTGAATAGACGAAACCCCCGATGCAGACAGCAAAAACAAACACCATGAAAAGAAGGGTTTCAAGCGTCATTTGTCTCTCGATCTGAGCGTTTGGCAATAATTTTATTTAAGAGAATAAACACAATGATAGCCACACTCCATTGAAAAATAACAGTACCCACTGAGGAAGATGAGTTGATCTTGAGCCAGTTTTGAGGATCGGCGGAATAGCTCTGCCAGAACCACCAGATGATTGTGGCCAGGAATTGAAGAGGCAGGAACACCCATACCACGATCTCAAACCATCGGCCGACTTTGATGCCCTCCTCAGGCATGGAAATGACTTCTTTGCGGAATTTTCCGGGCCCAAAAACAATCACCGTGAATGTGAAGAAGGCTCCACTCAAAACCAGTCCGAGACCCCAAACCCAGTCCTGGTTGTTGAAAAAACCCAGACTGAAGGCAGAAGGAAGTCCCATAACAAAACCTATCAATCCAACATAAACCACAGCTTTTTTTCGGTTCCATCCCGCATCCATAAATATGCGGGTGACAAGTTCAAGCATGGCGATCAGTGAAGAAAAGGCGGCAAAGGTGAGAGCCAGGAAAAAGAGAGCCAGGAAAAAAGTCCCTCCGGGTATGTTGCCAAATAATTTGGGGATCCAAATGAACGTCAGCCCCTGATTATCGGCCTGCATGACTTCCATAACTTTCTGCTGTGTGTATTCCTGAGTGGAAAAAACGGAAAATACAGTCGGGATGACCGCACAGGCAGCCAAAAGAGAGGCAATGTAATCTCCGAAGCCGATGGTGGTGGAGGTGAGTACGGGGTGTTCCCTTTTGTGTGAGTAGACGGCATAGGTGAGGAGCAATCCCCACGCAGCCCCCGTGGACCATGCGGATTGAGTCAAGGCGTTAAGCCACATCTTGTAATCAGCGAACTGAGAAAGATTTGGGGCAAAGATGTAGTTTAGACCTTGGAGCGCGTTGGGGAGAGTCATGGCACGGATAGCAGCTACGACGAGCAGCAAAAAAAGTGATGGGATGAGAAATTTGTTGGCCCTCTCGATTCCTTTGACGACGCCGGCGTAGATGATAGCCACACCGATGCAGATAGCGGCCGCATGGAAAAACATGGGTTGCCAGCTGGACGTAAAGGCTCTCCAGAACACGATAGAGTCCTTTTGGATGACGTTTTGGAAGATCGTGGCGAAAAAGTACTTGATACACCAGCCTGTGACAACGGAATAATAGAACATAATGGCCGCACCGACGAAGGCAACAGTACTCCCCATCCAGGTGAGTTTTCTCCCCCCTATTTTACTGAAGGCGCCGATGACACCAAGCCGGGTTTTTTTACCGAAGGATAATTCAATCGTCAATATGGGGATTGACCATAGAAAAAGGAAAATGAGCCAGGCAACAATAAATGCTCCTCCGCCGTGTTGGGAAACGATTCTTGGAAAGCGCCAGATGTTTCCCGTGCCCACAGCCATACCCAAACCGGCGAACACTATTCCCCATCGGGAGGCAAATGTTTCTCTAGCTTTCATTCCGCCCCTACTTTACTCATCCGAGTCTTCAGTGTCAATGACGAGAAAAGGGTGCATTCCATTTTTTGTCGAATCTTTTTTTGCATAGGCAACAAGCCTGCCGTCCGGACTGAAAAGCCGGAATATTTGGTCTGCGGCGTCGCTATACGGAGGAGGCTCTTTTGAGAGAATGATTTTTTGTATGTTATCGGCATAAATCATGTTTCCGTTTTGGGCGAGGATCTTTCCGGATTCCTTGAGAATGATTTTGTTCAACTCCGGGAGCAGATCTTCGAGAGGAATGAGAAAGGTTGCGCTAGTGTTGTCCTGAATGAGTGATTCCAGGTCTTCAAGATGGTGACTCTTATCTATGGAGAAGGATCCGATGGCTGTCCTCTCCAAGCCTGCAAGATGAGCCCCGCAGCCTATGGCCTGGCCAAGGTCATGGGCTAAGGAACGGATATAAGTCCCCGATGAGCAGTGAATCCTCACATCGATGCGAGGCGGCTTGTAGTCGAGCAATTGGAAGGAATGAACCGCAACCTTTACAGGAGGTTTTTCTACCCGTCTATTTTGCCTGGCATAAGTGTAGAGCGGCTTCCCCTTATGTTTTTTAGCTGAATAGGGTGGAGGGATTTGGTCAATTTCCCCTAGAAACGTGTTCATGAACAGCTCGAGGCTCCTTTTTTCTGGATATGTTTTCGTTCCCGGTGAGGTGGCTGTCCTTCGGTGTCAAAAGTGTCCGTTGCGAAGCCCAGCCGGATTTGGCCTCGATATGTCTTATCAAGTTTGGAATAAAAAGGAAAAAGCCGTGTCGCTTTACCCACAGCAACGAGCAACAGCCCTCTTGCCAGAGGATCAAGTGTCCCGAAATGGCCGACTTTTTTTGTTTTTAACAGTTTTCTTATACGTTCAACGACATCGTGAGAGGTGAGTCGCGGAGGTTTGTTGACGAGGAGAATTCCATCGGTATCGGTCATAACGACATTTCAACCGGCTTTTTAAAATCGGGTTTTAACCGGACTCACCCGTTACCGCACGGCTACGCTCCTTAAGTTTTGTGCAGAAGCTTGTCCACCGATTCGGGAATTTCCTCTATAAGCTTTGTGAAGTTGCCGCTGACTGTGAATCCAGCGGCGTGCAAGTGCCCCCCACCTCCAAAATGCTCCGCCACCATGGCCGAGTTGGCGTCTCCCTTGGATCTCAAGCTGATACGGAAGGTGTTTTCATCCACCTCCTTGAAAAATAGCACAATATCGATGTCCTTGATGGACCTGGCCAATGTTGTGATGTCTTCAGTGTCAATTTCCTTTAGCTTCAGGTTTGCCAAATCTCTTTTGAACATGGTGATTATGGCGATGTTTCCGCGCCTGTTCATCTTTAATGTCGACAAAACCTGTCCCAAGAGCTTGATTTTTTCCGGAGAGTTGTTGTTGAACAGGGTCTCTGACACATGGATAGGGCTGGCTCCTTTTTTTATCAGTTCATAGGACACCTTGAAAGATTGGGCTTTTGTGTTAGAAAACTGAAAGGATCCTGTATCTGAGACAATGGCGCAGTAGAGGTGAGAGGCAATTTGGGGGGTGATTTCAACACCGAGTTTTAAAACCAACTCATAAGCCATACAGGCGACAGCTGCCGCATCAGGGTCGACCCAGTTGATATCACCGTAGTAATCATTGGAATGGTGGTGGTCAATGTTGATTTTGAAATACTCATCAATATGGATCTGCCCAGATCGGGAGATATTGGCACACTCGAGGAGAATGACGGTATCGAAACGATCAGGTGGAATAAGGCCGACATCTATGATCTCAATGTCCGGAATATGATTGAAGGGAACCGGAGTTCTGTCTTTGTTGATGACAGCGGCATCCTTTCCCAATGCCTTGCTCATGAAGTAGAGAGCAAGTCCCGTACAGATGGAATCTCCATCAGGCCTGAGATGGGATGTGATGACAATTTTTTGGCTTTCCCGGATCTTTTTGGCTATTTGATCAATCGCTTTGTTGTTCATTCTTTATCTTGTCTATCAGCTGATCCAGCTTGTTTTCGTAAGCGATCATAGGATCATGCAAAAAAATTAGCTTGGGATTATACTTTAAATTTGTTTGGGAGGCAATAGCTTTTCTGAAATATCCTGCGTTTTTATTTAGCATATCCAAAACCTGGTCTTTGTGCTCGGTTTCGAACATAGAAAGGAATACATGCGCCGTTTTGAGGTCCTTGGTTATGTGAATTTCCGTGATGGATATGAGTCCTGGAGAAGGATGGTGAATTTCTGCGCGGAGTTGCCGGCCGAGAACGCTTTTCAGAAGGCTGGATACTTTTTTTTGTCTGCGCGTCTCATTCATCAGGTTCACCTTGGGTGTAGCCTTGTTAAATACCCATTATTACTCTAATTCGTTGCTCTCTTCAATTTATTCTTATCATCACAAGCATTTCCATTTCCGTGATGGCACGGAAACCATAGGGCTTAATAGATTGATCAGGATGTGTAATGGCAAAAACCGTTCGAAGCCGCGAGGCGGGCATGGTTCCTTGACTGTAGAATTGCGGTATGAGGTGAATCCTTGCCTATAATCTTATGAACCCCACAATGCCTTTGGATCGTTTGCGTATGCTTTTCGAAGGATTTCGGTAGTTGGCTGGGGTTAAAAGAAATGAATCTCAGACTGTATGATCTCCCCATCAATCAGGCTTTCAGCCTCAGTGATTATTTTATGAAATATCTTCTCAATCATCTTCTTCTGGCTGTTAAGAGTGACAATCCCTATCTTTGCTCGTTGCCATTTATCCTGGTAGTCGAGTTCTGCCAGCGCAACATTGTATTTTTTCCTCATCCGGTCCTTAATGGCAGAAAGCCTTTTTCGTTTCTCTTTCAAAGAGTGAGAGTAGGGGAGGTAAATTTCTAAAGAGAGATAACCTATAATCATCTCAAATGACGCAATTTCCGAGCTATTCCGGCATGACTTTTTCAGTGATGTAAGCTTCTATGATATCACCCTCTTGAATGTCTTTGAATTTCTCGACTCCGATGCCGCACTCATAGTCCTTTGTGACTTCGGTCACGTTGTTTTTAAGGTGCTTGAGCGAAGAAATGCGGCCCGAGTGAATGACTTCATCGTTGCGCAGGATTTTTATGTTAGCGTTTCGTGTAATTTTTCCATCGGTAACAAAACAGCCGGCGATGGCTCCTAATCGCGGTATATGGAAAATTCTCTTGATCGTCGCTCTCCCAAGGTATGATTCCCTTATTACCGGCTCTAAGAGGCCCGTCATAGCTTTTTTTATATCGTCAGTCAACTGGTAGATGATATTGTAGCAGCGGATTTCAACATTTTCGTTCTTGGCCATGCTTAAAATTGTCTGCCCAGGCTTTACATTGTATCCGATGATGATTGCATTGGAAGCCGAAGCGAGGAGAACATCGGATTCAGAAATATTCCCGATACCAAAATGGATGATTTTGATTTTTACTTGTTCAGTGCTCAAATTGGGAATAGTGTCTTTGAGCACTTCAACAGAGCCGTGCACATCGCCCTTGATGACCAGAGCCAGCTCCTTGACATCTCCTTCCTCTATGCTTTTGAAGAGCTGATCGAGGGTGAGGTGGTCCGGCCGGGCTGGTTCTTCTTTTTTGATCTGCGACATGCGGTAATGCACCATTTTTTTTGCGCTCTCAAGATTAGGAACAGCCTGGAAGTATTCCCCAGCCGTCGGGACATCGACAAAACCCAGTACCTCCACGGGCATCGATAGACCCGCCTCTGTGACGGCTTTTCCGTTTTCATCGAACAGGGCTTTAGCCTTTCCATGGTTCATCCCAGAGACAAAGGCCTCTCCCTGGCTCAGGATACCATGCTGAATGATGATCGTCCCCACCGGGCCTTTCTGTGCATCCAGCCTTGCCTCGAGTATGACGCCCTGTGCTGGCACTTCAGGATTCCCTTTTATTTCCAGGACATCGCTGAGAAGAAGAATCATTTCAAGAAGCTCATCGATGTTTTGTTTCTCTTTGGCCGAGAGATCGACACTGATAATGTCGCCTCCCCATTCTTCTATCAGCAGCCCCTCCTTGGATAACTGTTGTTTGGTCTTGTCCAGGTCTGCATCGGCCTTGTCGATTTTGTTGACGGCGACAATGATCGGGACATCGGCCGCTTTGGCATGGCTGATGGCTTCTCGTGTCTGAGGCATGACACCGTCGTCAGCGGCGACAACGAGAACAACGATATCCGTAACCTTAGCCCCCCTTGCTCTCAGCTGTGTAAAGGCCTCATGACCGGGGGTGTCCACAAAAGTGATGTCCCTGTCCTTGTAGGTAATTTGATAGGCGCCGATGTGTTGCGTAATTCCTCCGGATTCTTTTTGGACCAGTTTGGACTCCCGGATGGCATCCAACAGCGTTGTTTTGCCGTGATCCACATGCCCCATCATGGTCACAACCGGAGGCCGCGGCACCCAGGCCTTGGGATTCTCTTCGGCAACCATGCGGATGCCCTCTTCCAGTGTTATGACTTCCAGCTCTGCTTTCAAAAGCTCGGATATCGCTTTAACCAGGTCCTCTGTCAAGTCATCTTTGACACTCACAGAGAGCCCTCTTTCCGCAAGTTTGTCGATGAGATTTTTTGCCTTAATTCCGATCTTGAGGGAGAATTCTTTGATGCTCATTCCCTCACGAACAAAAATTTTTTCTGGCTTGCTTTTCACGCTCTTCTTCTGATCTTTTGTTGCCGGTTTCTTTGTTTCAGCATTCATAATTATTTATTACTCCTGAGGCATAAGCTCTCTCAATCATTCTTGATTTCTATCTTCCATCCCACAAGCCGCGATGCGAGTCTCACATTGATTCCTTTTTTACCAATGGCGAGAGAGAGCTGCCCCTTGGGTACTACGGCCTGTAAAACCTGCTCCTTTTTGTTCAAAATAAAGACTTTGCCCACCTTGGCAGGGTTCAAAGCGGCTTTGGCATAGACGAGTGGGTTATCGGACCACTCGATGACATCAATCTTTTCTCCCTGGAGTTCACTGCTTATGGCCAAAATCCTGTTTCCTTTCACACCGATACAGGCCCCTATGGGGTCTATGTCTTTTTCTTTGGATAACACGGCCACTTTTGCTCGCTCGCCAGGCTGCCGGACAATATCTTTGATGACAATATTCCCGTTGGCAATTTCCGGGATCTCCATTTCCAGAAGTTTCACCAGGAATCTTGAGTCTGTCCTGGAAACAATGACCTGGGGACCTTTGGTATCCTGAAAGACCTGCTTGATGACGACTTTAACCCGGTCTCCTCTTCGAAAGCTTTCGTTGGGAAGTTTTTCTTTGTAGGGAAACAGAATTTCTGTTTTGTCCAGCTCCAAAATCATATTTTTGCTGGACTCGAACCGCCGAACAACCGCTGTGATGATGTCACCCAACCTCGGTGCGTAGAGCTTGAAGACGCGCTCCTGTTCGGCATCTCTGACTTTTTGGAATATGACTTGCTTGGCTGCCTGTGCGGCAATACGGCCCAGGGTATCGGAGGGAAGGTCAATTTCGATCGTATCGCCAATTTTTGCGTTGGTATCTATGTCTTTGGCTTCATCCAAAGATATCTCTGCGGCCAGGTCCGAGGCTTGTTTGACAATAAGCTTTTTGGAAAAAACTCTGATATCTCCTTTTTCAGGTTTGAACACCACGTGTATTTTTTCATCGTGGCTGAAGTACTTTGATGAGGCCGCTTTCAGTGACTCTTCGATGGCATTGACGATGACTCGAGGTTCCAGCCCTCTCTCTTTGCTGAGTTGATGAATTGTGTTCCAGACGTTGACCTTCATCTATTTTGCCTGATGCGATACCTAAACCGAGGTTTATAGAGAGGCGTGAATTATAACTGAAAAAGGGAATAAGATCAATAAAGGCCTGATCACAAGATGAGCGGAGCGAAGACCAGGCTGACGACAGCCATGAGCTTGATCAGAATATTCATGGAAGGCCCGGAAGTATCTTTGAGCGGATCGCCCACAGTGTCGCCTATGACGGCTGCCGCATGCACGTCTGTCCCTTTTCCGCCCAAGTTACCCTCTTCAATCCATTTTTTTGCGTTGTCCCAGGCAGCTCCAGCGTTAGCCATATAGATGGCCAGAAGGACGCCCGCAGCCGTGGCTCCGGCCAAAAAGCCTCCGAGGGCTTCCGGCCCTATGATGAACCCTATGAGAAGCGGCATAATGATGGCTGATAGGCCGGGAAGAATCATCTCGATCAGAGCACTGTTGGTAACGATGTGAATGCAGCGATCTGAGTTTGGCTTAGCCTTTCCCTCCATTAGGCCTGTAATTTCCTTGAACTGCCTCCTGATTTCGAGCACCATTTTGTCTGCGGCTCTTCCGACTGCTTTCAGAGTGAATGAAGCTATGGCAAAAGGCATGAGAGCCCCGATCAAAATGCCAATGACTGTTTCCACATCTGTGAGGCTGATTGTTGTGAGCTGGGCTGTCTTTTGATAGGCGGAGAAGAGAGCCAGGGCTGTCAGGGCGGCTGAGCCTATGGCAAACCCCTTTCCTATGGCTGCCGTTGTGTTTCCAGAAGCATCGAGCTTGTCCGTGATCTTCCTTATTTCTGGGCCCGCCTGGGACATCTCCGCAATCCCGCCCGAATTATCGGCAATAGGTCCGTAGGAATCTGTTGTCATCACTATGCCGATAGTGGAAAGCATGCCTACCGCAGAGAGGGCAATCCCATAGAGACCGGCAAGCTTATGCGAGATGAAGATCGCTGCAGCTATCGTCAGAAGGGGAAGGATTGTGCTCTGAAATCCGATGGCCATCCCCATGATGATGGTGGGAGCACTGCCCGTCTTCGCCGTGTTAGCCAGCGTTTTGATCGGAGGGCCGGATGTGAAGTATTCACTCTCCAGGCCAATGAGAACACCGGCAATCATCCCGCACAGCACAGCAAAAAAGACCTCCATATTGGGAAGGAGAATCTTTACAGAAAAATAGGCTCCAACGAGAAATATGATGCCGCCGATGTATGTCGAATTTCTCAATGCCGACTGGGGATTGAAGTTTTTCAAAATCTTTATGGAGAATACAGCCAAAATGGAACTGATAAGGCCAACCACGATCAAGAGCAATGGAAGCGACATGAAGTTTAAAGCCGGAGTCATAACCGCACCCAACGCCATGGAAGCGATGACAGACCCGACATAGGACTCGAAGAGATCGGCTCCCATGCCTGCGGTGTCTCCGACATTATCACCCACATTATCAGCGATGACTCCAGGGTTGCGGGGATCATCTTCGGGAATCCCTGCCTCGACTTTGCCGACGAGATCAGCGCCGACGTCTGCGCTTTTGGTGTAAATTCCCCCACCGACACGGGCAAAAAGGGCCACGGAACTTGCTCCCATGGCAAAGCCATTGATGATGACAGGATCTTTGGTGAAGAAGTAGAAAAGGCCTATACCGGCCACGCCCAGAGCGGCCACAGAGATTCCCATGACAGCTCCTCCCTGAAAGGCGACGGTCAAAGCCTGTGCCGCGCCCTCTGAAATCGCCGATTGCGTGACCCGCACGGCCGCCCGGGTGGATGCCTTCATCCCGATAAATCCGGCCAGCATGGAACAAAACGCACCCGTAAGGAAGGCAAGGCTCGTGTGGATGGAGAAGAGCCGCCAAAGGACGAAAAAGAGCACAATGACAAAGACCGAGATGAACGTGTACTCTCGACGCAAAAACACCATTGCTCCTGAATGGACGGCCTCCGCGATGTCCTGCATGGTTTTCGTTCCTTGAGGGTATCTCTTGATTAAAAAATAGAGAAGGATGGCAAATAAAAGCCCAGCCAAACCCAGAACAAAGGAGTAGGAGAGAAGCTCGAAAATATTCATATCATAATCCAATAAAAAATTTGAACAGTATATAGCACAAAACCGTGCTCAATTCAATCAAATTTAAATTTGAATCGAAAAGGACCATAAGATGTGCGAACATATCCAAAGTTGTGATGATGTCCGTGGATTGATTCAGCAGTCTTTGAACGAGTCATTATCTGTGTTCGGAGAAGCCCCCCCAACCCTCCTATGCTCCTCACACAGAAAATGGCTCGTTAAGTAGGGCTGCTAACCCATGCGACTCAACTGGGTCTAGACTCGCTCAACCTTTCCCACCCACTCGCGCGGCTCATATAGACTATGATCGGGCCGGTGAGGTAAAAACGGAGATAGTGCTTGATGTTTATACGGCATGGCCGCGGAGGGAATAGGGCCCGCAGGATGTTATCTCGATCTGAACAAATTGTCCGATCACGTCTTGATTGGCTGTAAAATTGACGACTTGAAACGCTTCATTCCGGCCTGTGAATTTTTTGGGATCCTTGCTGTTCTTACCCAAAGTGAGAACGAGAATTTTGTGCCCTATGAATTTTCTGTGGCTATCTATTTGAATTTGCTTTTGTAGCGCTTGAACCTCGATGAGTCTGCGTCGTTTTATCTCAAAGGGAACGGCATCTTGAATCTTTGCCGCGGCTGTGAACGGGCGCGGGGAATAGCGGAAAGAGAAAATATTGGTAAACCGGACTTGTTCAAGGATAGAGAGAGTCTCCAGGAAGTCTTCTTCGGTTTCGTCAGGATATCCGACGATAATATCGGTACTGAAACTCGCATCGGGCAGGTGGCTCCGAATCATATCGATCGTGTCCAGGTAGTCCTCCCGCGTGTAGCCTCTATTCATCTTTTTTAGAATTGCCGACGATCCGGATTGAACGGGAAGATGAAGTTGATGGCAAACTGTGGATGATTCTTTCATCGCCACGGCCAGGTCTCTATTGAAATCTTTGGGATGAGAAGTTAGGAACCGGATCCACTGAATTCCATGAACACCCGAAGCCCGACGCAGCAGTTCTGAAAAATCCATTTTAGTCTCGGGATCTCTATAGGCGCAGACATTCTGACCGAGGAGTTGAATTTCCTTGAATCCCTTCTGAGCAAGGTCTTTGATTTCCGCAAAAATGGATTCTGCTGGCCTGAATTTTTCCCGCCCACGGGTGTAAGGGACAACACAGTAGGAACAGAAATTATTGCATCCCTCCATGATGGTCACAAAGGCGGTGATTGTGCTTTGCCTGTGCAGCCTGTCAGGGGCTGTCGCATGCCAGGTCCTGCTCCATGAGGTCGCTACGATTTTTTCTCCTGTCGACTGCTCCAAAATATCCTGAACTTGCCAGAAATTATCCGGTCCCAACACAAAATCGACCACGGGATTCTTTTCGAGCAGCTGGGAACGGTAAAGCTGCGAAACACAGCCTGCGACGCCAACTATCAGGGGTTTTTTACTTTTCATCCGTGCGATACGCCCGAGGAGAGAAAAAAGCTTTTCTTCGGATTTTTGTCTCACGGCGCATGTGTTGATGATGATGATATCGCTGTCTTCGATTGCGCTCGTGGGCTTTGCGCCTCCGTTAACGAGCAGCCCGGCCAGTCGTTCAGAGTCGTTTTCGTTCATTTGACAGCCGAAGGTATGTATGTGGAATCGTTTGTTCTGAAGGCTTTGACTCATCGGTCTGTTGTAAGCCCGGTACTTCCGTACGGGGATATCTCTATTTTAAGCTCAGGAGATCTTCGCAGATCTCTGCCGCTGATTGGACCAGATTGGGGCAGATTCTTTGAAAAACCTCTTCATTTTGAGCCTGTTTGAATTCTGCTTCATCGCTCACATCATAGCCCAGAATTTCTTTGCAAACGATCGAATTATATCTGGCTTTGAATCTAAGGATAAATTCGTGGACTGTGGCATAAGTCTTTTCTTTGGCCTCGTCGTCATCGGCCCTGGTTCGTCCATGTTGAAGACCGATAACCATGAAGGCGCCTGTGACGGCTCCGCATGTCTCGCCCATATGGGCCATCCCCCCGCCGAAAGATTGAGATATTTTGAGGGCTGTCGACCTATCCAGACCCATTGTTTCACTAAAGGCGGATAGGACGGCTTGAGAGCAGCTAAATCCTTCCTTGAAAGCATCTACAGCACGCTTGACTCTGTCCATGGGATATCCTTTCTGCTTAAGATTTCCGGCTCAATGCTTCTCGGAGCACTGGCAATTTCGCTCGAGCATTTCTCTGGCATTCTGCAGAGCGGCCTCGGAGATGTGACTCCCGGCTGTCAGCCTGGCGATTTCCTCGATTCTCTCCTTGTATGTCAGCTTCCTTACCTTCGTGAATGTCCTTTTGTCGACAATATCTTTCTCGATCTTGAAATGATGCGTGGCAAAGGAAGCGATTTGAGGCAGATGAGTGATGCAAATGACCTGATTATGCGTAGCCAACTCCTTCAGTTTCCTGGCTACGAATTCGGCAGTCTTTCCGCCGATTCCTGAATCGATCTCGTCAAAAATCAGCGTTTTGAATCTTTCGCTATCTTTTCCTATGGTCTTGAGGACGAGCATGATGCGGGAAAGTTCCCCTCCAGAGGCAATGCGGCGCAGTGGTTTCAGGTCCTCTCCCGGATTGGGGCTGATGAGGAATTCGATCTCATCCACTCCCAAGGCCCTCAGTTTGTGCAGCTGATTTGGATCCGGGGACGTTGTGTCAATCCGAATCGTGAATTGAGCTTTTTTCATGCCCAGATTGCCAATCTCTTTCTCGATTTGCTTTGCAAGCTTAAGCGCCTGTTTTTTCCTCAGAAGAGAGAGGTTTTGCGCCTTGGCCGAATAGGCGTCAAAATGATCCGTCATCGTGGTTTCGATCTCCGAGAGCTTCTCTTGACTCGAGTTCAGCTCCCTGTACTCGACCCTGGCCTTCTCAAGATAAGAAAGAATGTCCTGGACAGAATTTCCGTATTTTCTCTTCAACCCTTCTATCTGGCTCAAGCGCTCCTCGACTTCTTCCAGCTTTTCAGGATCGGCTGTGTGCTGCTCCTTAAATCTCACCAGAAAGTCGGACAACTCCCTTATGGTGATCGAGAATTGGCTCACGGCATCATGGGCCTCTCCAAATTCTTTAGCGAAGCGGGACAATTCCTGAGATATTGTCAGGAGTCGCGACAACAAAGAGGACAGGCAAACCTCATCATTATCGGCTATGTTTTGGGCCTCTTCGACGAGCAACCTTATCTTTTCGGCATTCTTGAAGATATCTCTCTGCTGTCTGAGAATCTCTTCTTCTCCTGGAGACAGGCAGGCTTTCTCAATCTCGTTAATCTGGTATTGAAGGAAGTCCAGTCTCTGTTTTCTGTCTCTTTCTTTCATTGCGAGTGCATCTTTTTCTACAGCAAGTTTCTTGATTCGTCGTGCCCAGCCTGTCACTTCCTTTCGAAGATCACCAGCATCGGCATAGGCATCGAGATAGTGGAGCTGATACTCGATCTGTTGGAGGAAGACGTGATCGTTCTGGCCGTATATATCGACGAGCAGGGGACCGAGCTCCTTGAGTTTTTTTATCGGAACAAGGGTTCCATTCACATAGCCTTTCCCGGATTTTTTCTCTGTAATCCTCCTCTGAACGAATATTTCGTCCTCAGATTCGGGGATGAGCTCTCTCCAGGCTATTTTGGCCGAATCCTGGAGAAATACGGCCTCGACAGAGATCTCCGCTTTTCCGGTTCGGATCATATCCTTGGAACTTTTTTCTCCCAAAATAAGCATGATCCCATCGATAATGATAGACTTTCCCACGCCTGTCTCACCGGTGATGATGGAAAATCCCTTTTCCAGATCTATCTCCAGGTCTTCGATGGTGGCCAGGTTTTTGATGCGCAAGGATTTGATCATTTTTATGAATCGTCACCCCGAACAGGAAGTGTGAGAGCTCACCGCTCTGTTCAACTCTTCTTGCGAGGGGCACTTATCTCAGTCAATAGATATTTTCTCTGGAAATTCACACAAAACTCAGTTGGATGCAGAGCTTATCTTGATCGGAACCAGAGCATTTTCCATGTTGATGCGGCCGTATCCCAGAAAATCATCTTTGCCGGGATCGGTGCCGCTGTTAACATCGTCGGCCGTGTATTGGATGATTTTTCTGATTTGATCCACGCTCAGCCATGGCTTCAAATCTGTGATCAGAGCTGCCAGGCCTGCGACATGTGGGGTTGCCGCCGATGTCCCGAATCCATAGGCGTAGGGAATGAATTCTGGTCCGAAAAACCAAGTGGGAATACAGCTCAAAATTCTTTCCCCTGGAGCCGCCACATCGATTTCTGGGCCGTAATTGGATTCCCACGACCCTCCGCTTGAATTGTCAAACGTCACACGTTCATCATTGTAATTCGTTGCTGCCACAGCCATGCAGCCATCGTAAGCGGCCGGAAAAAGCACCGGCTCTGCGTCATTTCCCGCGGCAGCCACACAGAGCACATCATGGGATACCGCATAGTCTATGGCCGCCTCGAGGGCCTCAGAATCTCCGGCTCCTCCGAGGCTTAGGTTTATCACATCGGCACCGTTGTCTGCCGCCCAGCGAATCCCGTCAATAATCCAGCTGTACAAGCCTGATCCGTCCTCATCCAATATTTTAACGGGTAAAATCCGGCAGTCCCAGGACACGCCAGCTACACCTTCGGCGTTGTTTGTTTGGGCGGCCGCAATACCCGCGACAAAGGTACCGTGGCCGTTATCGTCTTCGGCATCGAAGTCATTATTCACAAAATCACGTCCGCCGGACACGGCTTGGGCCTGTAAATCAGGATGGAGGAGCTGAATGCCCGTGTCCAAAATGGCAATAACCGTCTCTGATGAGCCTTTCGTTTCTTCCCACGCTGGGGGAGCCTTGATATCGGCGCTTGCCCGTCCCGTCGGGCTTCCGGGGACGCCGATGGACTGTCCGGTGTTGTGGAGGGCGTACTGGTGAATGAAGAGAGGGTCGTTTGTATCAGCTGCGATGCGGGCGATGTAGTTCGGTTCTGCGAATTCCACATCGGGATGCATGCTGTAGGCATAGACGGTATCCTCTACTGAAAAGCTCTCCGGAACGCGAAGCTGATAGATATTCAACTCGGGAATTTGAGATATTTTATCCGTCTTGTATGCGGCGAGGATCGTTGCGATCTCGGTTTCAGAAAGAGCTGGTTTGAATTTGACAAGGACCTGCCCTGGCATGAATTCCTGGGAACGGCTCTGTCTCAAGTGAATTTTTGTTCCAAAACGGACCTCACGCAGGTCCGAACCGGAAATTCTTCGCGTTCTTTGGTCTTCTTTTCCAGACTGAAAACCCTGAGAAATGAGGCAGACACTAACAAGGAGTAATGTAAGGGTGGTTTTTTTTCTCATAACTGATTCCTCCTCATAGCCTAAAATTCATACCTGACTTTCACCACAACACCAAAGTCTATGCCGCCATCGTAGTAATCTCCGCTTCCGCTGTAGGGTTTGAGATCGATCTCTGCCGTGATTCCGATTGAATCAGTGAGTTCGTACAATCCGCCCAACCCGAGCATGAAATTACTCCTTCCGGAGAAATCCTTCTTTTCATTCCCTGTGAGTGAATCGATGGATTCATCCAACTCCATGCGTCCTGAGAGAGGGCTGTAGGCAGCCGTGAGATAGGGATAGAGGTCGTCGAAGCCTGCATACTCAATGCAGAGGCCTAGAACAGCCCTTGTCCATTTCGGTTTGCCCTGGGCTGTTCCTTCGACAGCAAGCCCGGGAATAGCCCAATCTTTCGTCGCTCCAGAATAGAAGAGATATTGGCCCACAGCACTGATGTCAAAGTCATACGTGCTGAAGAATGTGTACTGAGCCTCTGCACCAAAGGCGAAGCCTCCGATCGAACCAGCTTGGTATTCGAGAGAAACGGGAAGCTCCCTGAACACCATGTCGTTGAATTTCGAGGACGCATATCCGACAATGGCTCCAAGAATGAGTCCGTCTATGATCTCTACATCAGCATTGAGCGTTATCAGGAATGTAGGCATGGAAGATTTTTGAGTGTCATCATCCCAGCTAATTGTCTGGCTGAAATACTCTGCGCCTACACCCACGCCGAAAATCATACCTAGAGGCAAATCTTCTGATTCGGTCTGCGCATAAGATAGACAGGTGAGTCCGAGAAACAAGATCAGAAGGTTGAAAGCGATACATCTTTTTTTCATATAAACCTCCGCCGTAACTTAAATCGAACCTTATCTTTGGCTTTGTGTTTCACTCTGTTCAATTTCCTCGAGCTTATCCGTGGCTTTTTTTACGTATTTGCTCTGAGGGTAATCGGTTATGAGTTTCCTAAAATAGGGCACACTTTCTTCTGTTTTTTTCCACTTGAAATAGGAGTCTCCCAGGATGTAATAGACCTTATCCATCTTTGAAAAATTAGGGTATGCGGTGAGGATTTCAAGCAAACGTCCAGTGGATGCTTTGTATGCGTGTCTTTTGTAGTACAGTTCACCGATGTTGAGTACATGCTCGGCAAGACGTTCCTCACAATCCCTGATTTTCTCTTCGGCTTGTTTCGCCTCATCGCTTAGCGGATAGTTCGTGATTACTTTTTTGAACTCGTTCAACGCTTGTTCTGTTTTGGTCTGATCCCGCCCTGGCTTCAAAACTTTTTTGTAGAAGGTCATACCTATCTGGTACTGGGCATAGGAGGCCGAGGGGCTGAGCGGGAACAGGCTGATGAATTCTCTGTATTCTGAGGCGGCAATGATCATGCTCCCCTCATCGCCCTTCTTGTAATAGGAGTCGGCGATGGCTAATTTTGCTCTTTGGGCATAAAAGCTTTTTGGAAAAGAGTCGATGACCTGCCTGAGATAAAGCCGCCCTTTTTCAGCATCTTTCTCGATGGCCTCCATTCCGAGATTGTAGAGGAGTTCGTCGTTTGAGGCAATTTCCGGAGAAAGGGCTGCATCTTTTTTCCCGCATCCGGGCACCATCAGCAAAACGAAAGCGAGGATGGCCACAAGACACTTGCTTTTGGGCATGTTCATGTCGGTCAATGGCATCATTTTTTATCCTTTTTGGGCATAGAGGCTTTGAATCCAGGTCCATTCCTTAGCCAGTCCCTCTCTGATATCAGTTCCTGGACTATAGTCTAAATCCTCCTGCGCCTTTCGAATACTAGCCAGAGTATGTGGGACGTCACCTTTTTGTTTATTTTCCCATTGGAGCGGAATCTTTTTCTTGCAGATATCTTCCAGGATAGGGAAGAGGTCTTTGAGTTTTTTCCGGTTGCCGCCGCCTATGTTGTATATCTCACCCGGTTTTCCAAAGTCGATGCAGGCCACATTGGCATCGATGATATCACTGATATAGGTGAAATCGCGCGTTTGCTTGCCGTCTCCAAAGATGGGGAGAGGTTTGCCCTCCATCACACATTTGAGGAATTTGTGGAAGGCCATGTCCGGGCGCTGTCCCGGGCCGTATACGGTGAAGAATCGAAGGGAGACGGTGGGCACTCCGTAGTTTTTATGATAAAGAAAACAGAGGTTTTCAGCGGCGAGCTTTGTGACTCCATAGGGAGAGTAGGGGAAAAGAAGACTTGTTTCAGACATGGGGAGTTCAGGACTGTATCCATACACGGATGAGGAGGAGGCAAAAATGAATTTCTTGATCCGGAGATTTTTTGTCGCCTCAAGGAGCCTTTGCGTGGCTTCGATATTGTTTTTGGTGTAGATGGAAAAACTTCTTCCCCAGCTTGCTCTCACACCGGCTTGGGCAGCGAGGTGATAGATGATATCGCTCTGTTTCAGGATGCCCGTCAAATTCAGCGAATTTATGTCCCCTGCGATGAATTGAAAATCCTTTCTGTCAAATAACGAAGAGATATTTTTTTCTTTGATCCAACGGGGGTAGTAATCGCTGTAACTGTCTATGCCGGTGACCGAAAAGCCCTCGTCCAGAAGCCGGCGGGAAAGATGCGATCCTATGAATCCGGCTGCCCCTGTGACTATGCACTTCATGAATTTTCTCGCCTTTGGGCCAGGGCTTTCATCTGCTTAAGAAAAGAAACAGGATTTTCTTGTTTATAGATTCCGGACCCGACAACGAGGATATCAGCCCCATCCTCTATCAGGTCTTCCATGTTGTCGAGCTTGATGCCCCCGTCGACCTGTATCGGGATCTCGAGTTTCTGCCCCGAGAGCCAGTTGCGAAGGTGCGCAATTTTTTTATGGCAGGACTCGATAAATTTTTGTCCACCCCAGCCGGGGTTGACTGTCATGATCAAAATGAAATCTAAATCCCTGATGATTTCGTTCATGAGATGAATAGGTGTTGCCGGGTTAAGAGCCAGGCCGGCTTTTTGACCTGCTTCCTTGATAAGCTGAATATCTTTGTGAAGGTGGTGTGTCGCCTCGACATGGATGGAGATCCAATCAGCCCCAGCTTCTTGAAAGAGGGGAATGAATTTCCGGGGGTCTTCGACCATAAGGTGGGCATCCAAAGGCAACGAGGTCTTTTCTTTCAGGGAAGAAACAATTTGTGGTCCAAGGGTTAGGTTGGGAACAAAATGCCCGTCCATGATGTCGATATGCAGCAGATCCGCACCTCCTTCTTCGGCAATGTTCACGGCTTCTTCAATCCTGGCAAAATCGGCAGAGAGAATTGACGGGGCTATTTGGATCATTATTTGCTTACCTCCATGGTTATGAGATTTCGTCTCTGAATCCGCGAACCGGGATCCGGATATTGGTTGATGATGATACCTGGTTCCAGCCCCGGATAATACGCGTATCGTATGTGTCCCACGACAAAATCCATGTTCTTCAATTTTCGGATAGCTTGTGTGGCTCTTTTGCCAATCAGATCGGGCATGAGGTATTTTTTTTCTCTATCCCCCTGGCTGACCAGGAAGCTAATCCTGGAGCCCCGGGCTACTTCGGCATGCGGGGCCGGTGACTGAGCGATAATTTTTCCCGCCGCATAGGAAGGCGTATGGACGTGAGATATTTTCCCCTTTCTCAAACCCATTTCCGGGAGCTGCTGACTTACAGCCTGGAGACTCCTGCCGATGAACCTGGGCATGACGACGATCTCTCGCCCGGCACTGAGCATAACTTTAACCACCTTGTTTATCTTGATTCTTGAGCCTGGCAAAGGATCCTGCTGAATTATGCGGCCTTTTTCAATCCTCTCATGGAGTTCCATGCCGCTGTTGATGAGTGATAGCTTTTTCAGTGATAGTATTTCTCTTGCTTCCTCCGTCGTTTTCCCGGTGAGATCGGGGATACTGACCATCTCTCCCTTGAGAGTGACCTGATAGGAGAGGATAGCGCTCAGCAAGAGCAGAATTAGAGCTGAGATGCTGTAGACGAGGTATTTATATATTCTTTGGAAAGCCATTCTTCATAATCAATATCAAAAGGCATAACCGTGTTCAGTTAAATTAATACCATAGTTTATTAACCAAGTAAACCACGAAAACGTTCCACAGCACCTCCCAAGGATAAGGGGGGATATTTGTGAGGGCACCTCAGTCCTCTTCAAACATCTGCCCTTATCTAGGAATGGGCCTCTCCGAAGAGCTGGGGGGCAGATATTTGCGAGGGGGAGAGATTTGTGGAGATAGAGGCTTCCGCGCATGCGCGTTCAAGCTGCTCTTGGGTGAAAGATACCGTGCGAACTTCCGGTGCTTGCTGGAGACAGGGGAATCCACTATAATGAATTTCGTTTTTGGTGTTCAGATTATTGTCATATAAATCCGAAAGCTTTTCTTTAAGTTTGAGGGAAATGTTTGAGGTGCAAATGTGCTCTCACAGATGTTTCCCTGTCGTGCTTGGTCCTGTTCAATCCCTTTGAGGGAAGCATTGGAAGAGGATAAAGGTGTCCGCACAAATGCTTCCTGCCCGTGCGGAAAGAAGGCTTTCTGGGTGATGGAGGATGTGTGATGCATGAATTCTCGGATTTCAGAAGCGACACGGTCACTCGACCTACAGAGCGCATGAGAAAAGCCATGGCCGAAGCTGCTGTCGGTGATGACGTCCTCGGCGATGACCCCACTGTCCAGGAGCTGGAATTTATTTCGGCTGCGCGGATGCACAAGGAAGCTGCGCTTTATGTGCCCAGCGGGACGATGGCCAACTCCATCGCGGCCAAGGTCTGGACCCAAGAACTGGATGAGATCATTCTGGAGGAGAGATCTCATTTTTACAACATGGAATCCACGAGCATAACCTTTGTCTCCAGGGTGCTCCCAAGGCCTATCCCTTCGAATCGTGGAGCCATGGACCCGGCACTCGTCGAGATGAATATCAAAAAGCCCTCAGACCATTTTCCGCGCACCTCCCTTATCTGTGTCGAAAACACTCATAACAACTGGGGTGGAGCCGTTGTTCCTTATGAAAACCTGAGAGCGATCCGGGAGATTGCGGACAAACATGACGTCAAAATCCACTTTGATGGAGCCAGAGTATTCAATGCCAGTCAAGCGACCGGCATTCCCGTGCACGACTACGCAGCCCTTGGGGATTCGCTGATGTTCTGTCTCTCCAAGGGCCTGTCAGCACCTGTGGGTTCTGTGCTGGTAGGATCTAAAGAGTTTATTGTCCATGCCCGTAGAGTGAGGAAAGCCCTCGGAGGTGGTATGAGACAGGCCGGAATACTTGCCGCCGCCGGGATTGTCGCTCTCTCAGAAATGATTGAACGGCTTGAAGAGGATCATGTGCGGGCGAAGAGGCTGGCCTTAGCCATTCATGAATTGCCTGGAATTGTGCTGAATCCGAATCACGTCGAAACAGACATTATCATATTCGGCTTCAACCATCCTAAGATGAGTATCCCTGAATTTTTGGATAAAATGGGAGAAAGAAAAATACTGGCATTGCCCACATCCGGTGAAAGGATTCGTTTCGTGACCCACAAAGACATTGACGATGAGGATGTGGACCGAGCTGTCTCCGCTTTCAAAGCCATTCTTATCTGACGGTCTTTAGCGTGATCGGCCAGGTTGTGAGATCATTCCTCATCGCCGATGCACTGGGCCACAATTTCCGCAATATCCCAAACCCTGACGTTCTCCTCGACGCCCTTGTCCTTGACTGCATCGGAGAACATCGTGACACAAAAGGGACAGGCTGTGGCCAGGCCCTCTGGATCTGTGGCCAGCACATCTTCAAGACGCTGAATGTTGATTCTCTTGCCGATCTTCTCATCCATCCACATCCAACCGCCGCCAGCTCCGCAGCAGAGGGAGTCGATTTTGGATCGTTGCATTTCCTTGAGTTCGAGAGAAGGGATGGAAGTGAGCACCTGTCGCGGTTCTGCGAAGATGCCGTTGTAGCGTCCGAGATAGCAAGGGTCATGATAGGTTATTTTTTGGGCAAGAGGTCGGGTGATTTTGAGCCGCCCCTCGACGATGTTTTTATACAAAAATTCTGTGTGATGCACGACCTCGGCCTTAAATCCCAGCTGGGCGTATTCATTTTTTAGCGTGTTGTAGCAGTGGGGGCAGGTCGTCAGGATTTTTTTGATTTTATAGCGGTTGAACGTTTCAATATTCATTTCCGCAATAGTCTGGTAGAGGTATTCGTTTCCGACGCGGCGGGCGGGATCGCCGCAGCAGCCTTCTTCCATACCCAGGATGGCAAATTTGAGCCCGAGATGATTGAGTATTCGGGCCATGGCGAGGGAAACCTTCTTGTTGCGATCATCGAATGAGCGGATACAGCCCACATAGAATAAAAAGTCGATCTCGTTGCCGTTCATTTCTGCCATGATAGGGACATGCATCTCTTCAATCCATTCGGCTCTCGTGGATGATCCTATGCCCCAAGGATTTGAATTCGTCTCCAATCCCCTGAATGCCACCTGGAGTTCCTCGGGAAACTTGCTTTCCATCATCACTTGATAACGTCTCATATCAATGATTTTGTCGATGTGCTCGACATAGACGGGGCAGTGTTCCATGCACGATCGACAGGTTGTGCAAGCCCAGAGCACATCCGGATCAATGGTGCTGCCGACCAAAGGTTTGCTATCCTCTTCGGTGGCGCTGCTGTTCAAGAGTGCGGGGGCCATGGCGGAATAATGGTCCTTCAAGTCCTGGATAAGCTTTTTGGGGGAGAGAGGTTTTTGTGTGATATAGGCGGGACAGTGATCCTGGCACCGGCCGCACCGTGTACAGGCATCAAGATCCATGAGCTGTTTCCAGGTGAACTCTTGAATGGAGGAGACCCCGAAGCTCTCAACCTCCTCGTCTTCAAAGTCCATCGGTGTGAGTATTCCTTTTGGTTCGAGCGAGCGATAGATCATGTTCAAGGGAGAACTGATGATGTGGAACAGCTTGGAAAAGGGAATATAGGCGATAGTTCCAAGGACAAGAAAAAAATGAATCCGGAACACAATCATAGCCAAAAAACCCTTGGTTCCTGTGCTCAGCCCAGTTACATCGATCATGGCTGCTATGGCCTTTCCGACCGGAGCCCAGGCATGGGTGTCCCGGGCAATAACAGCTAGCCTCAGACCTTCGATAATAAAACCGGTTAGGATAATCGATAGGATGAGCAAAAGAGAGACGAGATCATCCAGCTTGTTATCCAACCTGTCCAACCGCTTCACATAGCGGCGGTACAAGGCCGTTAGGAGGGCTATGATTGCAGCAAGTGCAATGATATCGAGCACAAGAGAAAGGATACGGGCCAGGATGAGCGGCAGCGTGAACATGAACTGGGCAAAAAAGATAACCAGTAAAGGGATAAGAAACCCGATAAATATGGCCAGGTGGATTGTTCCAGGAAAGATGTCCTGCAAAATCCTGCTGTGCAGCAGACCTTCACGGATGAAGGATGTGATCCTGAAACCCATCCTGTCGGTTCTGTTTTCCTCTTGCCCGATTTTCCAGAGGCGCACACGCCTGAAAATGCCCCAGATAAATATGGCCGCGGCAATCAGAGTCAGAAAAATATCAATAGTTTTGATCATCTATTTCCACGTTCTTCCCGGTGCCAGCATGACGTCATGACAATTGAGGCATTTGGCGCTCTTGGGCTGTCCGGTAAATTCTTTGATATGGCAGTCCAGACATTCTGTCACCGTCGGTCTGTTTGTGCTGCCAGTCATGTACGCATGCCCGGCATTGCGATGGCAATCCACGCAATTCAAGCCCTCTTGGATATGATAACGATGGGTGAAATTGATGACCTTTTTTTTTGGTTCATATCCTAGCTCCCAGACATCTTGATGGCAGTCAAGGCATCGTTGATTGGTCAATCCATCATCTGCGAGGTATTCCGGGGGGGAAATTTGATCCCTCACGTGCCTGAGTATATTCCAGCTGTCCGGAATGATGCGAGTCCCGTGGGAATGGCATGCAAAGCAGGAGGTCTCCCCGGCGGGATGTCCGTGAGAGTTTTTCCAAAGGGGTATGAGTTCGGGATGGCAAGATTCACAGACAACCGTGCTCGTGCCGGAGAAACGAATCACATAGGTCGAAAGCGCACCAACTCCGAAGAGCAGCACAAAGATTACTAGAACGGCAATCAGCCAGAACTTCTTTTTGTAGCGAGGAAAACCCATTTTATTCGGCGCCCATTGTCAAGAGGTAAATCTCGGATGTTTCTTTTCCGGCAGGAGGCCCGACAAGAAGGGCCCGTTTGCCGTCAGAGCTCAAAATACAGGGATTCCAAAACGAGGGATAAGGCGGAAACTCCATCGGTGTCATCCCTTCAACATAGCCGGGGGTCGTTTCGTTGTAGGCCACTCTCTCCGTGTTGTCTTGCAGGTCCAGAATCATCCCCTCGTAAATGTGCTTGAAGACAATATATCGTCCATCATCCGACATATCCAAAAATTCAATTCTCGGGGCGCTCCCGGACTCGAGTTGCTTCAAGTTACTTCCGTCGGTATGAATGAGGTAAGTGCCGATACCTTGTTTGCCTTTACCCGTATAGAAAAAGATTATTGTCTGGCCATCGGCGCTGATGTCAGCCAGGCTGAACCACCGGTCATGAAATTCCGTGACGCGACGGACTTTTCCGCTATCCCACTCGTACACATAGAGGTCATAATCTTGGATGTCTTCGGAGGATTGGGCTCCGAAAAGAATCTTTTTCCCGTTTGCACTCAAGCCAAAGGCCCATGCTCCTCCTGTTAAAGGCCGCCTCGGGTAGCTCTCCCACTCCCAAACCCCATCGGCGAAACTGGGAGCCATGAGTGTTTTTTGTGATTTCCCAGGAACATCGATAAGCACAATGCCGCTGGGATAACCAAATCTCTGGGGGCCCAAATGGCCCTTCACCACGCATGCTATTCTCTGTCCGTCTTGATTGATCGCATAGCAGGAAACTCTCTCCCAATTGCCGCTGTCGAAATCCAGAGATTGGAAATTCTGATCTGCTAAGGCTTCGATGGCAAAAGATATGGCTGTGAAAGTTCCTTGTTCAATATTGACAATGGCCAGGTAATGATCCACAAGCACTTCAAACGGACTGCCCAGACTCAAGGCGAAAATCGCCGTGTTTCCATCCCCGCTCAATTGAGGGGGCTTCGTGCCTACAGCGAAATAAGCCTCTTCATAGGGAGAGGGCGCTGTCTGTGTGCCATCTCGAAAGACTTCTTGGTCCTCTCCTGTTTCTGTATTCAGCAGGTGAATGGCTCGCTTTATATTGTCCCCCTCTTTTGTCTCCGCTGTGTAGATTAGTGCGCGTCCATCACGGCTCAGGCAGGGGTGTTTTACGACAGTATTTCCTGAAAAAGTGAGTCTTTTGATGGATGAGGTCTGGCCTGATTCTGTCCCCAAAAGAGGCGGCGTGGCCATCCAAACACAAAACGCGGCAAAAACGAAAGCTGTTGTTTTCTTAGTCATGACCTTTTCTGCCTCCATCTTTTTTCGTCTATTCTTTTCATCGAGAACAATCCAGCTCTAAATCTTCACAATTTTTCAATTTTTATGACCGTATCTTTGTAGGCATGACATGCTCCGCTGGAGCGGGGCTTTTTTTCAGCGATGATCATCGGATTCACACCGTTTCCTTCCTGGCTCCACCAAATGAGACGCGTGTCCAAATCCTCGCTTTCGAAGGATTTCGCCTGTGCTACGCGGCCCGTGGCCGTATGCCCGTGTCCTTCCGCGATGGCTGCGGATTTGGGGTGAATGCGTCCTGTGGTCAGGACGCACAGGATCAGACTCCCTGCTTTGGAGGAGACCCGTACACGGTCACCGTTCCCGAGGCCCATCTTTTGAGCGGCATCGCTGTTTATCCAAAGGCGATTGTCGTGCATGATCTCTTTGGCCCATTTGCTGTTAGCCGCACCTCTAGACCAGAGGTTGGATTTGAATGACGTCAGGACAAACTCGTTGTCCTGCATCTCTTGATGGGATGCTATCGGTTCAAATATGGGTAAAATCGTGTGGTCTGCGCGTTCATCAGCCCTCAGGGCAATGGAGACCGAAATTTTTGGCTTTTTGGATGAGACGGGGGTATTTGGACTTTTAGGCCTCCAAAACCCTCGTCGTTTGATGGCCTCGAAGTCACGGTGCGCGTTGAAACCCGGAATGGAAAAAAGCGAGTGCCGAACAAAATCTTGTGTGCTCCGGAAAGGAAGTGCGTTTCTGACTTCTCCTCCCATTCTTCGGCTTAACTCGAGACAAAGATGCCCGATCTCCAAGGCTTCTCCTCTGGGCTCGAAGACGGATTCAAGAAGCTTGCCCACATCAAATTGAGGCGATCGTAAAACCTTTGCCGGACTTTGCAACGATACAACGGGCTGCCTGAGGTTAAGGAGGGGAGTTCCATCTAAAGGAAGGGCGGTCTCGACACCCCATCCCTCCAGGAATGTCGCTGCGGGCAGGACCAGATCGGCAAGCACGGCTGTTTCTGTCATATGGGTGTCCATGACGATCAGGAAAGGTACAGAGGCCTCCTCCTTGAGCAACTCTTTTGTCCTTTGGCATTCCGGATCCGCATAGGCAGGATTGGCCATCCAGGCAAAGTAGGTATCGATCTTTGGCTTGTCCTCGAAAAGATCTTTCAAAAGACTCATACTCTGGTCGACCGGAGGCGTTTTGACCAGATCTGCGAGTTCGCTTGATGCCAAAGCTGAAAGGGAAGGGGGATACAGAAGGCCGCCCTTTTTGTCAAGGTTTCCGACAACCCAGTTGAGAAGGGCGACACAACGCGCGTTTTGAGTCCCGTTCGTATGATCCGTGACACCGCCGCCGATCATGGCTAAAGAGGGCTTCTCCGTGGCAAAATCTACGGCCAGCTTCTCTATGTCCGCCTTTTGAATTTCACTTATCTGGGCTGCTCTGTCCAGGGTGTAAGGAGCCAGGTGCCGTTTGAGTTGAGCCAGACTGGTGTTTGTCTTTTTCCTGAGAAACTCGGTATCCGCGAGGTTTCGATCTATGATGACCCTAGCCATGGCCAGCGCCAAAATCCCATCGGTTCCTGCTCTAAGGGGATACCAGTCATCACTCTTGGCCGCTGTCTCCGACATTCGCACATCAAAAGTGATGAGCCGTGCCCCTTTCTCTATCCGTGCCTGAACTAACCGGCGGGCCAGAGCGATAAATTGGTCGTGATTGGCATATGGATTGGCTCCGAAATTGAGAATTGTTCGGCTGTTCTCCACATCTTCCATCAAGCATGGGGTGCCGACCGCAGCCTGCATGGCCAGGTCGCGGTTCCAATTCTTCAAAGCAGGGCGATCGATAATCCGGGTGATACCGACGCAGGAAAGGAACCGGTTCAGCAATAGATCTCTCTGCCCTCTGTCGACAACCCATTCATCCAGCCTGCTCTGTTTTTTGAGAAGGTTAAGCCGTTTCGCCAATGTGTGGTAGGCCTCATCCCAAGATATGCGCCTCCACTCTCCCTTGCCCCGCGGGCCGATTCTTTTCAAAGGAAAGAGCAATCTTTCGGGATCGTTGGCCAGATTTATCCCGGATATGCCTTTGGCACATATCCCCCCCTGGTTGTTGGGGTGCTCGGGGTTTCCCAGAATTTGGACCAGGCGATCTCCGTTCAGATAGGCTATAATTCCGCATCCGGCTGGGCATTGCTGGCATGTGGTGGGAACGGCCTGCAATCCCTTGAGTGAGGTCCGTGATACGGCCAAGGGTGATTGTCCCTGAGCCTGATCGGGGATTGCGCCAACCTGCACCGCCGCTCCAACAAAGCAAGACATCCCGGCTTTCATGAATTGGCGGCGAGTGATATCTTTTTTTGACATAATCGTTTCCTTCAGATCAAAGGCACGTGTTCTCCGCCCAAAACCACGACATACCTCATAAAAAAGATCCCGACCACCACCAGAATGGAGGCGATTGTCACCGTGACAAGATTTCTGAATCGAGGAACGAGCATCACGATGAGCGGCAGGATTTTGCCGAAAAGGTTTTCGATGAAGAGGAACATGAAGCTAAACTCTCCCCTCAAAATAAGCTGAGCCGCAGCTTGGGCATCGGCGTGGCTGATAGTGAGGACAAGGAGATCAGATCCGACCAGGAAGAGGTCGAAGACAATGGCCCAAGCCAGGAGTTTCCCCAAATTCAGAACCAATTCTGTGTTGATTTTCTTTTTCTTCGAAAAGAAGCGATCTTTTATGATGCAGACCAAGATCATTAAAGCTATGCCCGAGACGATGGCTGAGGCGAGAAAGAGGATCGGCATAAGGGCCGTATTCCAGAGCGCCCTTGCTTTGCCAAAGGCGAGGATAAATCCTGTGTATCCATGGACCGAAACAGCCAAGGGAATACCGATGAGTCCGAAAATCCTTGTCAGCTTCCAATTTTCTTTGAACATGAAGAAGCCGTAGATGATGCAGTTAATCGGATAGAGGACAAGCAGAAAGGTCCCCCAGGTGATTGGCGATTCCAAGTTCAAATAGACGAATAGATGCCAAGCCCGGTAGGGGGCACCCAGGTGGAGGAGAAGGAAAAGTGGCGCAATGATGAGCAGCGCAGTGGCCAGCACAACACCCACCCGGCCCAGAGGCTTGAACTTCTCCATCCCGAACCCATAGGCAAGCGTAGAGAGGATGAACGATCCAGCACTTAAGCCCGTGAGATAAAAATATATGGCGATATTGAGACCGAATGCCTCCTGATGCATGATGTTGTACAAAACTTGATTATCCACGTTGTTTCACTCTACTTATGCTCGGTATGCGTCGTTTCAACAGCTTCGATATCAAGACCGATGTAGAACGTTTTGGGTTCGGTCCCAAGCTCTGATTTGATGACCTGGACGGCGTTTTTCGCCATGGTCTTTACAATTTCACTTTCTGGATCGTTCAAATCGCCGAAGAGGATTGCTCCCGTTGGACAGGCTACGACGCATGCAGGGTCCAACCCGGCGTCCACCCGGTGGTGGCACCAAAAACACTTTTCGGCGATATTTCGCCTGGGATTGATGTATCGCACCCCATAGGGGCAGGAGGCCATACAGTAGCGGCAGCCGATACAGCGGTGGGGATCGATGTAGACAATGCCGTCGGGACGCTGGATGCCTGCGTTGACAGGACAGACTGTGACACATATGGGATCTTCACAATTGTTGCACACGATGGGCAGGGGAAATTCTTTGGCATGAGGATACTGGCCTTTTTCCACTTTTTTTACCCAGCTTCGCCATACGCCTAGAGGCACATCGTTTTCGCTTTTACAGGCTACAGCACAGCTGTTGCAGCCAATGCACTTCCGCAAGTCAAACAGCATCGCATAACGCTTTTTGTTTTTGTTCATGCTACTCTGGTTCTTCCTCCTGAGACGGCGGTTCCTGTTTTGTCTCGGTCGTTTCCTCTGGCTTAACAGGTTCTTCATGTGCGGTTGCCTCCGGCGGCGTATCCGGTTCTTCCTCGGCGTCACTTTCTTCTGGTTCTGTTTGCGCTTTTTCTTCCATTTCCATGCTCTTAAGCCAGATTTGGAATTTTGTGAGAAGTCCCTTCCGTGATCTGTATCCGGCGATAAGGGTTATGCCCAATAGCAGAAAGATGGCCAGGGCGCCTCCTACATAATTCGGCCGCATCCACTTTGTCGAGTTGAGATGCGTTGGACCTGTGATGATTGTGGCCGTCTTGTTCACATCATGGCAGCGCGCACAGAAATCTTTGGCCACGCCAGTTGTGCTATGCGCCGGATTATGACAATGGATACAGATCTTCATGTCAAAACGTTCGGAAATGTCTCCTTTCCGGTGGCCGGAAATCTTTCCCAGAGAGGACCCATTCACGAGGCTGCGGACCATGACTTCGGGATGACACGATCCACACGTGTCGGCAATATTGTTTTCGTGGACAGAGGACTGGGGGTTATCCAGTCTTAGGACAGAGTGCCGTGTGTGACAATGGTAGCATCGGGGTAGCTCTCTATCTGGAGAGAGAGGTTTGTATTCGAAATGGATGTTTCTCTGGTATTGTTCTGTTTCGGCCCGGTGGCAGCTCTCACAATCCACATCAATGTATCCTTCACGGAAATGCAGATAGGGGTTGGCATTGATGTGACAGTCCACGCATGTCAACTTGCTTAAATGGTGGATATCCTGCGACCACTCTTCAGGGTTGACATATAGGGAACGCGTCGTCCCATCGCTCAAAATCTGAGCCAGGTTGGATTTTCCATGGCACTCAAGACAATCTTGGTCTGTATAAACAGGAGGTTGGGCTGGTGATTGTCGGATAAAGAAAAATAGGAGTGCTGCAAAAATGATGCTGATTTTCTTAGGGCTCATGCCTTTTTAAAAAATCCTTCCTTACACTCCTTTGCATGCCCGCATCAGTGTGTGGCCATCTGTATTGGAACAATGGCATTTTGGTACCATAATGCATCTGTATTGTCAAGGATTGTGAGAGAGTTTTCTCTTCGGAGGGTCTTTGCCGAGCACAGGGAGAGATTGGTTTAAAAATTGTCATATTCAATAATGCCCATCATTTTGTTATTGGCGATGTCTCCGTTCACCAACTCAGAGCCAGTGATCCATTAAAAGTCATAGGCCACACCAAGACGGAAGACCCGCGGCGACATAATTTCCGTGGCATACCGAAGCTTGAATGCAGGCCCTGTCCAGGGATTCTCTTTGAGGGCGAGGTGGCTGTTGAGCATGTTGAATCCATCCAGGATCAATCTGAATTTTCCTTGCCCTAATGGGAAGGCTTTTTCAAGGCGAATATCCAGGTTGAGGTTGAACTCATAGCGCACAGCTCCTCGGGAGTGTGTTTGGATGTCAAAAGGGCCTTGGTTGAATCCCTCAACGATGAGCCTGCGTGAAAAAGGCTGCCCGTCATAGTATTTGATAACGCATCCCATTTTGATGCCATACGGAGCAGTATACGTCATCCCCAACCGGGCTGTGTAGGCCCTGTCGAAGCGAACCCTGCCCTTGGCGTTGATCAATGTGTTGGGATTGTCGTATATAGATCCAACAACACCGTCATCATTTTCGAACTCTGAGTTTCCTGGATTGGTCGTTCCCTCAGCCAGTGTGGCTGTCAGAGTAAAGAAAAATCCAAACTTCGAACTGAAACGCTTTATCAGGGTGATGTCGGCCCCATAGTAAGATGTGACCCGTTTGTCTGCCGAGACATTCGAGAGGAGGAAGAAGTCATTCCCGAGGGTTTCTCTGTTCTGATTGAACACCGTGAATATCTGGTCATCCTCTGTATACGGAATATCATCGTCGCCCAAGTCCAGAAGGTACTCGGCAGAGTATTCGGATAAGGGGACTCCGATATTCAGGGTTTTGATCTGATCACCGGTTCTCCTGTAGAATCCTCCGAGGGAAAAACTCCAGCTTGAGCTGAAAACCACCGAATAGACAATGCTGAATTCATACGTATAAGGCCTTTTGAGTTCCGGGTCAATTTGTGCATAACGCGGGCCTTGGCGCCGGAGAAGATCACCCCTCTCATTCTCCTGAAATTGTTTGTCGCCGTTTATGTCTGTCCACCCGTACACCTGGCCGCCAAGGGCGCTGTTGTTTCCATAGGTGAGATAATTGAGGGGAAGCCGGAAGTAGTAGCGGGCAAAGGACAGTTTCAGAGCTGCTTTTTTAGAAGGGGAGAGAGGAATGGCGATTCCGATGCGGGGAGAAATCGTGAACCATTGGATCTCGTTTTGTTCCCCGGAGAAGCTTGTGGCCTGTCCTGGAACCCACCCCCGAGAGTAATCCAAATTTACTCCAACATAGAGGGAAAGTAAGCTTGATAAGGTAATAGTATCCTGGAGGTACATATTCACATTGAGCCCGGACTCCTGATGTGCGGCAGGCGTGTTGTAGTGCACGACTTCGATAGCTTTTTCTCCGAAAAAATGAAGATGAGTGTTTTGGGCGATTGTCTTTTCGGATGACGCCCGGGCATACTGGAGTTGGAAGCCATAGAGAAGCTTATGCCTGGCTTTGAAGTGCCTGCCCAGGAAGGATTCCCCCCTGACCAGAAAAGTGAGGGTTTTGCGGTTGTCGTCAAAGGCCAGGGGAGCGATGCCTGATGGAATTTCTTGGAAGATTGTCAAGCCATATGGCCCGTTAGCTCCTTCCTGGAACCGGGATTGGCTGTTTCCCTCGGCATAATTCAATCCAGTTTTGAGGTAGTGATCGCCATTCAGGCACGTCGACCAGGCCGCTTGAAACACGTTGAATCGATCGCTTCGATCGGATGTCGCATCAAAGGGCACTTTCCGGTCCGCCCCGTATGATGCGTAACCGATCTTTTGTCCGGTCCATAAAAATTGGAGATCACTCCCGGTAAGTTTGTAGTGAAGACTTATCAGACCTGAGAGAACATGTGATTTATCCAGGTCCTCAAATTCCGCCATTTTCCGCGAGAGATCATTGGCAGAAACCGAGACGAAAAAAGATAGGCTGTTATCGATGAGGGGGCCGGAGAGGCGGACATTGCCGTCGATGAGATAATCGAATTCATGGGCTGCATTTATCCCTTCTTCCCGGAGTTGCGGGGTTATGTTCGAACTCTGCAGGGAGTTGTGGATGTAGAAGGCGGATATGCCGCCGTGGAAAGATGATGTGCCTCTTTGAGTGATGAGGTTCAAGTAGCCGCCCGGGGAAAGAGCGAAGGGGGGATGCGCGCCATTGTACAGTTGACTGTAGCGCAGCGCATAATAGTCCGGGAAAAAAAGCGGCTGTCCTGTCGAGTAAGGATCCGTGACATCGAACCCATTCAGGAGATAAGCCGTCTGTGTCCATGACCCCCCACCTCTGGTGCTGAACAGGGCGGGGATATTCCCCCAAAGTCCGCCGATGTCGATGCGATTGGTGGTTGCCGAGAGGTCCTGGTTTTCCACAAGAGCCCAAACATTGTGGGCTGAAGGCATCTGTTGAAGCTGGTCTTGATCGATGAGTGTCTGCTGGACATTGTTGGAGTAATCCAGGTGCAGAACATCTATCGTGCTCGGACTTTGTGAATCTTCGCGGGAGAGTTGAGTTTCGATATAGAGAGTTTCTGAGGGCAGAAGATGGAGGTTACGGTCTTGGAGTGGATGATATCCCGATGCCAGGATATGAACCGTGTACCGGCCGGCAGGAATCCCGGCGAGATGGAAATATCCCGACGTGTCTGTATCCAAAGCTGTTCTTGAATCGAAGCCCCTTCCTTCAATCAAAACTTGGACGTGCTCCAATGGGGCTCCTTTGTGGTCGATGACTCGCCCCCAGACAGAACCTGCGTCATCTGCGCCGAGGGGGATGATAAAAAAACATGAAAGCATAGCACCGAGAAGACACCGAAGGATGGATATGTTGATGCGATTTTTCAGGGCGATCTCCTTAATGTTGAAGTGTCATCATTGTTTACTTTTATCATAAAACGGCTGACACTCAAAACTAAAGGGCAAAATTACTTCATTGAGTCGAAGAGAGGGGTTATAAAACTTTGATTTTAAGGCTATAATAGCCGCAAGTTTTTTTTAAGGGTAAGACATATGAAAGCAAAATACGATATCGCTGTCATCGGCGCCGGTCCTGGAGGATATGTGGCGGCTGTGAGAGCGGCACAATTGAAAAAGCGAGTCCTTGTTATTGAGAAGGAGCGGGTAGGAGGGACGTGCATGAACTGGGGATGCATACCCACGAAATTCCTCCTTCATCAGACAAAGATGTACAAACAGGTCATGGCCAATGACAACATCGACGGAGCCAAGGCCGGGCTGTCGTGCGATTGGACCCGGCTTCAAAAGGAAAAGATCCAGGTTGTGGAACGATTGGTCAAGGGCATTGAGTTTTTGCTGAAACAGAACGGGATTGCTGTTGTCAAAGGAGAGGCATGCCTCAGAAGTGATAAGGAAATCCAAGTTGACGGAGGGACGGATGAACAGATCTACGAAGCAGAAAAAATAATTCTGGCCACGGGGAGTCTCTCTACCGAACTTTCCTTCCTCAAGCTCAACGGCAACAGGATTATTGACAGTCAAAAAGCGCTTGATCTGGAGGGTGTTCCTCAGAGCTTACTCATTGTCGGAGCTGGTGCTGTCGGCCTCGAAATGGGCACGATTTTTCATCGACTTGGCTGCGAGGTCCGAGTTTTGGAAATCCTTCCGACTATACTTTCTGGATCCGATCGATCAATGACAAAGCGGTTGGAGAGGATCCTGAAACTGCAGGGCCTTGATATACAAACTCAGATGAGGATCGAAAGGGCCGAGCTCTTTCCTGACAGTGTTACTCTTCGAGGAACCTGTCTGAAAAATGACAAACAATTTGAATTCTCTGCCCAACGGGTTCTGCTGGCAACCGGCCGATGCCCGAACTCCAGTATGTTTCGTGAGGGAGATGTTCCCATTACTCTGGACGATGACGGGTTTGTCAAGGTCAACGAGCGGTTGGAAACAAACATTCCCGGCATATATGCCATTGGCGACGTTATTGGAGGCAAACTCCTTGCCCATAAGGCTTCACATGAGGGCAGCGTCGCGGCAGAAAACGCAGCGGGCGGAAATCTGAGGATGGATTATGACGCGCTCCCTCTGTCTGTTTTTACCGAGCCTGAATTCGCCTCTGTAGGATTGACCGATAAAGAGCTCAAGGAAAAAGGCGGCGAAGCGAAAGTGGGGCAATTCTCTCTCCAAGCGAACGGAAGGGCTCTCACTTTAGGTGAACTGGAAGGAATAGTGAAGCTTATTGCTGATCAGGAGGGTCGGCTTGTCGGAGCCCAGATCATAGCTCCCAATGCCAGCGAACTCATCGCGGAGATGACATTGGCCGTGACAAAGGGTTTAACCCTTCGAGATGTGTCACAGACCATTCATATCCATCCCACACTCTCAGAAGCTGTCATGGAGTCTGCTTTACACGGGCTCGGCCGAGCCATTCATACTTTGAACACATGAAATTGACAATCTTTGTTGACCCCGATTACAATGAGTCTTCCGAGTGAAGTATGCGAGCACAAGAAAAAGACTATAAAACTGGCTGGTATGAGCAGGAAAAAGATGATCAGGGTCCATTCCGGTGGATGGCCCAACAGGCAATCGTTTCCTTCGGAGACCTAAAAAGTCAGGGGAAGGTCTATCTTCGCATCATAGCCGGCCACTCCTTTCCGGATGAGCCACTTCCTTCTCTCACAGTCTGTTTGAACGGAGAAAAAATTGGGGAGGAGACCATCGAGGCGGCCTATTCACCTTATTTTTTCCCCTTCTCGGGAGGGGAAGATCTAGAGATAGAGTTCAAACTTGATCGTGTGTTTCACGTCTATGGCGATCCGCGAGACATGGGGATTATGATCAGAGATATCGAGGTGTTGACGCCTGAGGAGGCCGGTGTGTTTCTCGATGGATGGTATTTACCTGAGCTCGTAGCCGGGGGGGGAAAGGAGGGCCAACCCCGCTGGATGAAAAAAAAGGCGCATTGCCTGTTCTCGGGTCTTCCCGCGGACAGGGAAAAATACCTTGTTGTCGAAGCAGGCCATTCCTTTGACGAAGAGGAAAATCCTGTTCTGACGGTGTCTTCGAACGGCATAATTTTGGGAACAAAAGAAATAATTCCTGCCTACCGGGCTTATTATTTTCCGCTCAGTCACTCCTCAAGTTCCTTCGCAATCGAGCTGCAACTGAACAAAGAATTTCCGTTCGAAGTGACCCATGATTCGCGGCATCTAGGTGCCTTGGTGAGAAACCTGGAGGTCATTTTTCCTGAAAGAACAGAATTCCTGTATGAGCAGGGATGGCATGCGTGGGAATTTGATGAATTCTTTCCCTATTCTTGGATGACTCAAAAGGCCAATGTGTTCATCCCGTCGGGGATAATCAAGGAACATCAGTATGTTTCCTTTTATGCTTTTTCAGAGTACGCCAATTTCAGACAGAATCTTCGCTTGGAGCTGGATGGCAATGTGATCGATGAGCTCCCTCTCATCAAAAATTGGAATTATTACAGTTTTGCTCTTCCGGCTAACGAGAAGTTGGACCCGGATAAAAGCGGCTATGAGCTGTGGTTCTCCCTGGATAGGCTTTTTCCTGAAAAGTATCATCAAAGCGATCATCGCGAGCTAGGGATCAAAATCAGTACCCTCACTTTCCTTAGTGATCCAAATGCCCATCAGGATTTCCTTTTTTTCCACAACAATATGAAGCTGAATTATGAAGAGCGAAAGAAAGGGCGGGTCGAGTTAACCTCCTTCCCGTTAAACCTCGGCATCGATCTTTTTGCCAAATGCAATATGAAACCTCCTTGTGTGTATTGTCTTTGGGATTGGACAAAAGAATGGGAGGAGGGGCATATCGAGGATGTTGTGGATGAGACAACCTTCGAGGAATATGGCCCTTTTTTTCGATCGTCACGCCTGCTTATCAACTGTTCGATCGGAGAACCTTTGCTGCACCCTCGATTCACGGAAATTCTGGATTACTGTGCCCGCCACAATAAGATCATGGAAATTTCGACCAACGGACAAACATTCACCAGAAGAACCATAAGCGCACTGGTAGGCAAGCCCATATACCTTTATGTCTCTTTGGATGCCGCCACAAAGGAGACCTATGCCAAAATACGGAATGACCGGTGGGATTTGATCATTCCTAACCTTGAGCGGTTGAACAAAGAACGCAAAAAGAGAGGGAGCCTGCCCAAAATACACATGGTGTTCATCCCCATGAAGGTGAACAGGAATGACTTAGAGGACTATTTCCGCCTCTGCCAGAGGATTGATGCCGATGCGTTGATTCTCAGACCGCTGCTTGTCTTGAACGATCCCAAAATCGAGCACGACCGAGGCGGATACCATTTTAATTACAAGAATGAACTTCTGCCGCGCGAGGAGCTGGAAGAAATTTTCAAGGAGTGTGAGGAGTACTCCAAAAAATATGGAGTTGCCGTTGCCAATCAATTCAGTTTTGGAATCAGCGATCGGGATAAATTCGAGCATAAAGAGGCTGTCGATATAGAAACTCAACGTTTCTGATGGGATTTGGAGTGTGAAAGATTTGGAAGAAACCACTCAGGACGCAAAAGAAAACAATTCTGGGGGTTTGAACGATACCGCCAGTAATGATGAGGACATTGGAGAGACCGGCATGCCTTTATGCCGCGAACCCTGGGAAAATCTCTATATCCTCAGACGGGGCATCCTTCCTTGCTGTTACGGCAATCCCATAGGATATGCCTTTGATGAATATGCCAAAGCCTGGAATTCGCCCGAGATACAGGAAATACGACGTTATCTCAGCCAGGGAAAACTCAGCCCATATTGCATGGAATGTCTGGGATGCCCGATTGTTCAGCGGTACCTGGTTGAGCATCCTGAACATGGCCCTCAGCAGAAACACAAACCCTTTGTTCTTCGCCTCCTCAACCGGCTTCTCCTTCGAATCCCCTCCAAAGTGTACCAGGCTTTAAAAAAAGAGTGAGTGATTGAAGGCATAAGCGGTGCTGCCGGAGTATTTTCACCGAATATAGATAGTAACTCCCCTTAAAGGGAGGCGTTTTTAGCGGGCATCAAATGTTTTCGAGATGTATCCAGGGCGTGTAAGGTCTATTTGATGTAGCCCAGGGATCTGAGCATTTCCAGGGTATCCTCATCTTTTTCCTTGTCAGGCAATTTTTTAGCTATGCTCGTTCTGATGTAGTCGTTCAGTTTGATCTCGAGCTGGGCCATTTCGTTTCTGGCTTCAGTATCCGAATAGATATTTTGTCTCTCCAGGGGGTCTTTAGACAGATCGTAAAGCTCGAACCACTTTTTCTTAGGAGTGATGATCAAGTGCCAGGGATATTGGATCAAGCAGAATGAGGTGTAGAAGGATTGGGGCTCGTACGTTTCCCCGAACAAGGGGGAGGTTTCGCGCTTTTGTTTTTCCCCTTTGAAAACATCTGTCCCCACCATAAAATCGGGTTGTTTCCAGCCCAGCAACCCAAGAATAGTGGGCCCCACATCCATGATGGAAACGGGTTCTTTGATTCTCAGACCTCCAGCTATTATTCGAGGACTGTACACTATAAAGGGGACATCAAGATAAAGTGAGTAAAGGAAATGGATGTGTCCAATATGCGGTGCCCCTCCTGGAAATCGGTACTCGCCAAGCCCTTCCCCGTGATCTCCCACGATGAGGATGGCCGTGTTGTCGAGCAGGCTGAGGCTCTCTAGACGCGCGAACAGTTTGCCGATCTCCCGATCCATGTATTCGACTTCTTTCCTGTACATCACCTGGCAGCCCTTTGGTTTCAACAGGAGCCGGCCTCTCAATTTCAACTTAATGGACGGCTGTTCCGTGTCGCTGAAAATGTTCAAATGCGCTTCTTTTCCCAGGTAAATGTTTGTCGTGCCCCTGTGATCTCTTTTGGCGGCACCTCGGCCAAATTCGATTCGGGGAATATCTTTTTCTGAAGGAGGAATGAGTTCAAGCACATCGAGGCGGGCCTTGCTTTTGGTCGGATCGTCGTTGAAAGGGTTCATCACCTCTAATCTTAGTGTGTTCTTGCCTTTGTGCAGCGCCACATCCAGTTCTTCTGTTCGGTTTTTATCGAGACAAAGGTCTTTTTGGAACTCATCATTCACAAAAATTTTTAAATCTGGCGGTTCACCCGGAGGAGAGTAAGGACCATGGGGATCCGAATAGTGAATCCAGAGAAAAAAATCGCTGAGCCTGTTGGCCTCCAGCCATTGGTGCGCTTTCTGATTGACTTCCGCGGCGTCCAGGTACCATTTTTCACGGGGGAAAATGTCATCGTAGGTGTCAAAGCCCCTGTACAGGCCGAATTTCTCTTTGAGTACACCAAGTGAGACAATAGCATGTGTGGAATAACCTCTTTTTTGGAATATCTCGGCTAGGGATTCCTTCCCTTCCCCGTTAAACACATCGCCGTTGTTATAGATTTGAAGTTGAGAGGGCAGTTGAGAATAGAAGAGAGAGGCGTGAGCCGGGAGAGTGATCGGGGTAGGACTGTAACACTTTTCGAACAAGATCCCCTTTTCAGCCAGAGAATCGATATTCGGAGTTTGAGCAAATTGTCTGCTGTAGGCGCTGATGTGATCAGCTCTCTGTGTATCCAGAGTGATAAGGATGATGTTGTGCTTCGCATCAGGAGAGCAGGCATTCAGTCCGATGAGAAGGAGAAATATCACGAGAACGGTGGTGATTGAGGGGATCGTTTGGATCGATATTGCTTTATTCAATATAGCCCAGCGCCTTCAATGTTTCCAATGTTTCTTTATCGATTTTTTTCGTTTTCACGATCTCATCTGTTTTTTTCCCCTCCTCAATCAGGAAGTGAACCTGGTTGAACATCTGTCTCAATTTTCTTTGGGGCAGAGTTAAATTGAATTGTTCCTCGGGGTCATTGATGAGGTCGAAGTAGTAGTGTTTGATCTCGCCTTTTTTCAACTCTTCCTCAAAAATGTATTTCTGGGACGAATCCCTGAGTGATCTGAGGAAACGGCCGTCAGAAGGAGTTCTCTCGCTAAAGGCGATGTTTGGATTTCTCTTTAGATTTTGATTTTTGATCAACGGGAGGAAGGATGTGCCTTGAATAGGGACATCTTTATATTGGATATCCGCAATTTGGAGTATTGTTGGGAAAATATCAATAGACTGCACCTGCTCTTTGATGACGGTTCGCTCAGAAGGAACCTGAGGACATCGACAAATCAAGGGGACATGAAGTAGCTCATCATAGAGGGTATGGCTGTGAACACCGAACAACCCATGCTCGTTGAATTCTTCGCCGTGGTCAGAGGTGAAGATAATCAGGGTGTTCTCCATCAATTGTTCCTTTTTAAGGTAGTCAAACAGGATTCCCAACTGGTCGTCCACTTCTCTGATTTCGCCGTCGTAGAGCGCGACAATGTGATCCAGGTCTGCTTGATCAACCTGGATTTTTCCGCTGTTAATATCTTCGATGTCGGTGAGGCTGCCTGTTATTTTCCCCTCGTACTTAGAATCAAACATTTCATTGTATGGAATTCTGGGTGTATAAGGGGCATGGGGTTTATAGGAGTGGAAAAAAATGAAAAATTGGCTGTTCTTTTCCCTTTTCAAAAAGTCGAGCGTTTCCCGGACTTTTAACTCCATGTCCTTATGGGGAGGGGAGTATTCGGTGAAGGATTCGAACCCGTCGTAAAAACCATAGTTGGAACTGACTTGGCCTCCACCTGTTATGGCCCAAGTTCTGTAGCCGTTGTTATAAAGAATTTCCGCTAGAGTTTGCTTGGCTGGATGAAGCCGACTCATCTCTATCAAATTGACCTTGTGGAATGAAGGGTAGAGAGAAGTTAGCATGGACATGTGAGAGGAGACAGTGTAGGGAGCCTGAGCAATTGCATTTTTAAAAAGGATACTATTCTCTGCGAAGGCGTCGATATTCGGCGTTGTGTTCCTCGAATAACCGTAGCATCCGAGATGATCCGCCCTCAAGGTATCGATCGAAATGAGAATGACGTTTGGCTTGGCGTATTTCTTCTTTTTTTCGATGACAGTCGGATTGGCCCATACTGATACACAGTTGTTTTTATTTTTGTTCGCCTTAATCGGCGAAGTCTTGAATGTGAGGGTTACGGTCTGCTGTGCATATCCGGCCAAGCTTATTTCTGCATCGAACCATCGTCTATCCCTGTTTCGTTTTTTGGGGTTCAAAACATGACTGAAAATTTTTTTATCGAATCCGGTTTGGCTATCTTTAATATGGATATCGAATTGAACCCCTCCTTCGATAGTATTCCAGGATTCGTTTGCGATTCCATATCCAAAATTGAGAACACTGTCCGGAGCCAGCTTTCTAGATACAGAAAATACAGTTGTCGGAGGAGCTGCTAGGACATTCTTTGAACGCAAACCCTTTCCCGATCCGGCTGAAGGCTTTTTTGTGATTTTCAATTTGATCGGAGGGGTGGGGCCATTCGGTATACTGTCCTGGTTTCTGTTCTCGCTTATGATTTTTTTGAGTTCCTCTTCCAGTTGTGGAGAAAGCTGTTTGGATATGTTTTTTGAGCGAATGCCCATTAACTCAGGGTATGGAGTTTCGAGGAAATTGATTGCCTGAAGGTTGTCCCCGACTCTGAAAAGTGAAACTTCGAGGCTGCCTTTCCGGTCCTGTCGTTGGCTGCAGGTCTGATGAACGCACAGCATGAATACGATGAGCACAATGAGAATATAAGGTTGTTTCAATTCCAGTCTTTTATGCGAACGCATGGTTATTCCTGATATTTCTCTAAGTTTAAATTATACTATCAATTTCCGGTAAGTAAAGACATCGGTCGTTGACTCTGCCATAGCCGTGATGGTCACACCAGTGCTGGTAAAAAATATTTAAAGGCCGGGGCAGGTATGGATCTTAAGGCGCAGAAGAGAGAAGGGGAGTCATCATCTCTGTTCGGCGAAGGCCTCTCCACCCAACCCCTGCGACTCGCACAGATGATGACTTGCCTTGCTAGACTAGATTCAACAGCTCGCGCGGTTCCAATGGACTGAAAGATCACCTTTATCCATGGCTTTCATTTTGGTGTTGTATGTGTCCGGTCAGTGATCCTGTTGTCAATGAAAGAGAGCGGAGGATACCGTCTTCATTCGATGTAACCCAGAGACCTCAGCATCTCCAAGCTTTTGGGGTCGAGGGCGACATCCTTTTTTTGGCTAAGGATTTGGAGGCTCATTGTGGTTATCCTGCGTTGGATCTCCACAATTTCGGGTTGAGATTTCATGCGTTTAAAGATATCAGTCGTTTCGGCCGGGTCATCCCTCAGGTTGTAGAGTTCGTACCGTTCCCGGCTTGGGGTGAAGATCAAATGCCAGGGATATGCCAGCCCTGAAAACCTGTCCCGTGTGGATTCCGGCCGGAATGTCTCGCCAAAAAAGAATGTTTCTCCGGTGGCCTTAGTCTTCAGGAGGTTACGGCCCTTGTGAAAGGGGAGTTTATTCCATCCCATCATGCCGAGAACTGTGGGCGCAACATCCAGGATGGTCGCGAGGCCATTTCTCCTGCCGGGGCCTTTGCTCAGGAAGGGGTTAGAAATGATGAAGGGGACTTTCAAATATTCGCTGTAGAGGAAATGAATGTGTCCAAAGTGAGGATCTCCGAGCCGTGTCCTGTGGTCTCCCAGTCCTTCTCCGTGATCCCCCACCAAAACCAACAGGGTTCGATCCAGCAAGTTCACTTGCTGCAGCTTTTTTGTCAGTCGGCCTATCTGTCCGTCCATGTACTCCACTTCAGCGCTGTAGCCGGCGACTTTTTCCGAGGGCAGGAGATATATCTTGCCCTGGGCGCTCATGCGAAATTCTTGCTCCTCTCCGGCATTGGATATTTTGATTTTTCCGCCATCATCAACCAAAAGGCTGGATTGGCCGTCTTTGTCGACGACTTTGACCCCATCATAGGAGAGATCGAGATCTTTGGAGTCCAGATAGTTCAAATGGTTCAGACTCACACGGTAGTCATCACGCCTATCCGGGTAGGGATCCAGCACGGAGAATGCGATCGTATTTTCACCCGTTTTCAACCGAAAAGATAAAAACAGTCTCTCCTCATGCTTGAGACAGATGTCTTTGTGATGGGTGCCGTTGAGGGTGATCTTCAAATCGGGCGGAAGAGACGGGGGTGCGTAGGGGTCATGGGGATCGGAATAATGGATCCAAATGAAAAAGCGGTTTTGTTTGTTCCGATCAAGCCAGGGAAAGACACGATCGTTCACTTCCTCGGCATGAAGGTACCAGCGTTGTTCGGGGTGGCTATCCTCGTAATTGTCGAATCCATTGCCAAGTCCGAATTCGGATTTGAGAACACCGAGCGAGATAAAAGCGGCCGTTTGGAAACCCTTTGACCTGAAGACCTGGGCCACAGATGTGAGTTTTTTTCCCGGGGAGAAGATTTGTCCGTTGTTGTAGAGCTCCAACTCATGGGGAGGGAGGGAATACAACAGAGAACCGTGTGCGGGGGCGGTGATAGGAATCGGGCTATAGCAGTTTTCAAAAACCAGGCCATTCCGGGCAAAATAATCAATATTCGGTGTCTCTGTTGTCTGAGAGCCATAGGCGCCAATGTGATCCGATCGCTGTGTGTCCAAAGTTATGAGAATGACATTTTGGGGCGCCTCTTGTTTCTGAGAAGAACAAGCGACTGCGAGATAAAGTGCTCCGGACATGGCAGCCGCGCACAGAAAACCACAGAAGATACTGAAGAGCGGCGTTTTGTGTTTGCTAATGGATATACCCAAGGGCCCTCAGTTTTTCTTTTTGTTTTTCGTCCATCTGAATGGATTTGATATTTCTCGATATTTTTCTTTTGTCTCTGTAATAGGCATCTATCATTTTAACAAAATCTCGAATAGCTTTTCCATGATCCTGAACCGTGTCCGATTGTTCACCCGGATCTGTTTGCAGATCATAGACTTCAATGTTTTGAATCCCTTCTTTTTTGGATTTGGTGATGATGGCTTTCAAGTCATTCTTATTGCCGGCGATGAGTGCAGGACAGGGAGCGGGGACGTCTTGGTGGGCCAAGTCGCTGATGAACGATCTGTGATCCTTTTCTTCACCGAGGATCATAGACATCAGGCTCTTCCCTTCGATGAGATGCGGGTCATATTCGATCGAAGCAATGTCCAGGATAGTGGGCATGACATCGATCAGGCGGCATTTGGTCTTTATACGGGTTTCTTTGAATTGAGAGCGGGGAAATTTCATGATGAGCGGAACACGAATTGATTCGTCATACAGGGCTCGACCGTGAAGCCATCCCTTGTGCTCGTAAAACTCTTCGCCATGGTCTGAAGTCACGCAAATGAGTGTTTCATCATAGATATTCAGTGATTTGAGAAGATTGATGAGAGGCTTGATCAGCTTCTCGTCGGTGTACCGGATCTCCCCGTCATAGAGCGACACGATATTGGCGATTTCAGCAGGATGGAAGGCATAGTCTTTTCCCCTGGAAGCCCAGAACTGAGTCAAATCCATTTTGTGCCATTGTGCGTCGTTGTCCAAAAACTGTTCATTCCACGGTGAGGGGCAGTAATAAGGTCCGTGGGGCTGATAAGTATGGAGGAAGAGAAAGAACTGTTCATCCTTGTTTTTTTTCAGCCACTCGGAGGTGTACTCACACATTCTTTCCGCTTCGAATTGCCCGAGGGGATCTTTGCTTTTGTCGAGTGGCTCATCGTACCAGTCAAAGCCGTCATCAAAGCCGAAAATCCGGCTGACATATCCTCCGGATGTCATGGCATAAGTCTGGTATCCGTCCTTTTTAAGAAATTCGGCCAAGGATGGCAGAGAGGTGTCGATCTTTTGGTCGGCGTAGTAGACCTGATGACTGGCTGAGTTGAGGGAATAAAGCAAAGAGACATGAGAGGGAAGAGTCCATGAGCTCTGGGCGTAGGTGTGAGTGAGCACAACACCGTCTTTGGCCAAGGCGTCCAGATTGGGACTCGTGTTTCGTCCATAGCCGCAACAGCCGAGATGATCGGCCCTCAGCGTATCCAGAGAAATGAGAATAATTTTGGGATTTTGTGGAGCCGGCTGGATAATCACAGGATTGATCCAGAAAGCGGGTACGACTTTTGCTGGGCTTTCCTGGGTCGTTGAGAATACCAACGTGACACGTTTGCCCGCTAAATGCCCCAGATCTACTCGCTCAACGATCAATTGATCGCGCAGAGGCCTGGTATCCGCTGCAAAATCTGTGTCATACAACCTGTTCTGTTGATTATTCCTCAGGCAATCTATGGCAAATTTGACAGATTTCCCAGCGACGGCCTCGTCAATTTTGAAGATTCCAATGCCGAATTTGAGGACTCCGCCTGAAGGGATTTGCAGATCAAAGGCGAATTGGCTTTTTGGGGGAGCCATGAGTACATCAAGAGAGAGATCCTCAAGGGGAATCTTTTTTTTGACTCTGTGCGGATTCTGATCTTGATCACTCAAGTCAAAAGCGGGATTGTGCTTAATCCTATAGAGCTCCAAGTTGGGGTGGACCTCTCCTGAAGCCAGTCGGTCGGACAGGTACGCAATGCGGACTTGGCCCTTTAAAAGTTCGGCCTCCTTCCCTGGAGGAACGAAAAACAAGATGAGGTCGTTTCGAGCACAAATTCGCACCTCGTTGATCAGAACTCTCGGAGGTGTTGGCTTTGCTTGATTTTGCAATCTGGTTGAAATTCGAGGTTTGAGTGATACGGTGTGAATTCCTGGTGGGATGTGGAGGGATGTGGCATAAGTCTGGTACCTTCGCTTGATGGTTTTGCTGGCGCAAAGACGACCGTCCACAGAGATGTCAAGTTCTGAAGGATGCCAATTTCGTCGGGCCGTAATTTCTATGGTAACCGCTGCATCAGGAAAATACGTGTCAAATTCAAAAGCTTTGTCCTCTTCCAAAATCAAGCATTTGAAGGTAGGGTTGTAGTTTTTATTGAAGCGGATGTCTGGTTGACGCTGGGTATCTATCCATGACCAGCGCACATCTGAGCTGTTAGTTTCTGACCAAAACTTCAGCTCTCTGCTGTTGAGCGATACAATCATGTTTTCAGGCTTTGCCTTATCACTGAAGCCCAGAATAGAACTTTGTGTCGTCATCGCAAAGGCTTTGGGTCTGCCTTCGAGTGCGGTTCGCATGGGATTCAACTTGCCGGTAAGCTCTTCTTTGATGGGATGAAAACGGTGTTCAATGGCTTTAAAGGGGGTGGATAAAATTTCTTCACTTCCGAGTATGTCGATCAGCCGAAGGGAGCCCGGCCCCTTCATCGTATAGTCGACTTTGTCCGTAAGGCGGCAGAGCACGTTGATACAGAGTAAAACGAAACCCAGCCCAATCAGCAGTTTCCTGTTTAAAACGTGGTTCATAAGATTTGATTATTTCTATAATTTCGGTCTTTGTCAATCAACGGGAAGCGGGTGTAATCATCTCTATTTCCGTGATGGTGGTAATAGCGTTGCGCGTTATGGAGTGATCAGAATGTGTGATGGAGAAAACCGTTTGAAGGCCGGAGGCGGGCATGGTTCCTTTCCCTGAAGGGAAAGGAGA